>Ga0222716_10000419_pt1 | contig 36657 bp, 17 predicted proteins | sample C33_13DmetaG_FD_165044 | JGI IMG/M metagenome (GOLD analysis project Ga0222716, IMG submission 165044) | Estuarine water microbial communities from San Francisco Bay, California, United States - C33_13D | ecosystem: Environmental > Aquatic > Marine > Unclassified | place: USA: California... | reverse complement strand
TTTGTTCCACCATCAGCAATTACTAAAGTTGCGCCAGATGAACCATTCTTATTTACAGTTATATTTATTGCTGCTCCTACTGGTGCAGTATTAACTCTTGCAACAATTCTATCTATTGTTACTGCCTTTGGAGCATACCATCTTTTTGTACCAGTAGTAACTTCTAATGTACCTGTTTGAACTAGATTCGTAAAAGAAGATGGCGAAGCAGTTGCTATTTGCCATCCAATTCCAGTTTTAAAAATATGTAAATTGCTAGTATCTTCAGCAAAAGCCAAATCTCCATTGACATTACCGATTGCTGGAAGATATGTAGCGTCTGCATAAATTTTCACTGATGCAACTAATGATGTTCCGTCAGGAGCAACTAATGTTGCAGTACCAGCAACTTCTTTGATTTTATTTTTAAATGAAGGCGTATTTTCTACATAAGTTGCCATGTCTTGGGGAACAAATTTACTATTTGTCGCATCATATACGATACACATTTGATTCACTAAAGAAGGAATAGGTCTTAATTCAATAGCATTTTTGTGACCTTCTTGGTCATGTTGTCCATAAATTACATAGTTTCCATTTTCATTAGTTTCTACTGCTAAATCTTTTATAACAATAGTTCCACGCATTGAAGAATGAATTCCACATTGATAATATAAGGTATCTGGTGCATTTGCGGGTACAGTAAATGTTAGTGATCCAGTTTGATTTCTTGAACCAGTTACTCCATTCGTATATTCTCCAACATAAGACCCCGAAACATAATTTGTTCCATTATCTGTTGTTAAATAAAATGGGTGTCCGGTAGCGGTTAGATTGAAAGTATATGTTCCACCTTTGCGTAACGGTCCTATTTCTGGATTATCGCCAGATCGCGTTCCACTAAATGTATATACACCAGAACCAGACGCTACAGTATATGTTACAGTTGGCGCGGTTAAAGTTGGTGGAGTAATACTAGAAGGTACTGTAAAAGATAATCTTTGTACTGAGGTAGATGTTCCACTATTAATACTTGCATGTGTGTGATTCACTATTGTGGTTGTAGGCCAACTCACAAGGTTTTGATCTCCCGCCCCATCAATCCACTTTAATTTAAAATCATGCCTTTGTGTCATACTTCCATATTGTGTATTTGCAAAGTTATTAATTTGATATGTGCCTTCCATATAAAGAGGAACATTTGTTTGTATTTGATTTGTAATAGCAGTTCTTGCATAAGGAAGAAAACTTGTTAACCATGTCCATGTCCAATTTGTTCCATGTCCTGCTGCCGGGTCAGCAACTTGTATTGCTAATACTTCAGCAGCAATAGTCAAATCAACATTACTAAGTTGTTCAATGGATTCAACAGCAGGAACTGCCGTTTGTTCAACACCTGCAACTGTAGATTTTGTTTCAAGTTTACCAGAAGCACTTGCTTCTAGTTTAACAGTGTTTGCACCAGTACCAATTTTTATTGAAGGTAACTCTATAGAACCCCCAGCACCAGAAGAAATAGAACCAGAATCTCCTAAAAATAATGTATTTCCACTTAAATGTAAAGATTTAAATTTTTTTGAACTTGATCCTAAATCATATGCTGAGTCAGTATCTGGAATAAAATTTCCGAATATTTCTCCATTCGCTAATGATCTTCCTTTGGTGGGCATATTCAGTTATCCTTAATTATTCTTTACTATTTATATGATTATAGTTTTATATTGGTCTTACTACAAAATTATTTCTAGTAGTATATAAGTCTAATCCACCATTATCACCCAATGTAATAAATTCACTACCATCATTTTTAAAATGAACATCAGTTATAGAAGCATTATAAGTTCCTGTTAGCAAAAATTCGTTACTATTAAACGTACTACCAGACAATGGATTTGTAATTGTATACTCTCTTACAAAACCGTTGACTGATGTTCCACCAGAAACTATCATTACATTTTCAGAATCATTTAATACCATTCCACTAAGACCACTAAACCCAGTTGAAAAAGAAGAATCATATACAGCACTATACAATTCGTTTGAATCTAATAGACTATATCTGTGAATTTTATTAGTGCTATTTTCAGAAATATATATTTGTTTTCCATCAGACGTTAATAATACATCACTAATACTACTTGAAGAAATATAAGAATCTAAGTTTAAGAATTTTTTATTATGTATAGTCACCGCTGAGTTTAAGTCAGCACTATCATTGTTTGCCGAAGAACTTGCAGTGAGTTTGAATGAAGAAATTCTATCTTTTATTGGTTCAGGAAGATATATAGTTGTTTCACTATCATTCATTTCAAAACCACTTCCATTTGAAACATCTGCAATTCCTAAAGACGATCTTTCAACATCAAATATTGCGGTTGAAATATCATATGCAGTTGACATACTATACTGTCTTGTTAGTGATGAATTTGATAAATAAAATTTTGTTCCGTTTCTATTCATTTTAAAATGCTTTAGTTTGGATGAAGATGATATTTGAGATGATCTATTTTTATAAGATTCGCTCCAAGGTTGAATTACACCACTTACTGTTGGTATAGATGAAATATCATAAGGAATTGGAACAGAGAATTCATACACATAATTTGTATCATTATCCCATATGAATAGTGAAGTACCATCTGGTTTAAATTGTATTCCCCAAGCACCATATAATTTTGATTCTGTTACATTATCCATATCTGGACTTTTTGATCCAATACCATGAGATATATCATGGTCAAAAGAAGAAATACTAGTTATATCGTAAGGATTTGTTAATGTGTATTGTTTTATTTTTCCTTCATTGTAAGCACATCCCCAAACAATATACAATTTAGTTCCATCATCAGATAATGTAAAACATTGTGGATAAGCAGAATGTATAAAGTAACGCCGTTCAGCCCAGCCAGTTCTATAAAACACTCCACTAACAGTAAATCCATATGGCGAATACGAAGTATGACCTGCTTGCCTATATTGGGGAAATACACTAAAGTTCATTCGCCTGTTTGAGCCAGTTTTTACTTTATATTCTTGAAATTTTTGTGTTATTATAGAATTATCACTTGATGTTGTTATGTACGCTCCCTTCCAAACTGGATAATAGTACCAACTAGGACCAAAAGTTACGACTTTATCCGAAGATTCTAAAACTGTAAATTGACCTTTATAAGTTTTAAAACTATTTAAAACATTAGGAACTAATAAATCAAATTGTCTAATACCATTAATATCCATCATATAATAATGTTTTCCATCTTTTGAAAGATGTGTAGTATTTGCTTCATCGTATATATCATTCGGTGGACTCCAAATCGGCACTGATTGACCCCACCACCACTGCCACGTATAATTTCTTATATTTCTATTAGCATTTTGTGAGGGTTGCGCTGGAGAATTTACATTAGAATTTTCAAAGTAATCTGTTTCATAAATGGCAAAAGAGTCTAATTCATAAGGGTTAGTAAGATTGTATTGATAAATATTATTATGACCCCTATCTGCTAAAAATAATCTGTTACCAGAATCATTAAAATCCAATCCATATAAATTACTTGTATTTATGCCCTCTGTGGGAGAATTAGATATCCCTAGATTGTTGTATATACTTAATGATTTATCTGGTGTAGTAGTTGTTAGCAATTGAGTGATTTCATAAGAATCTGTCAAATTGTATTGATCTACAGTTCTTCCAGAAGATGAATTATTTACAACAAAGAATTTTTTACCTGACATTGAAGAATCTACATCATTAAATACCATCCCTTGAGCATTAGTGCCTAACGGTCTTTTAGGTGCTGTTGATTTATATTTAACATCAGGAGAGCCAAGGCCAACATATTTTAAAAATTCTGTTGTATTAACATCAGTAATATTGATCATCTTTGCATTGTAATCTAGAAAAAATCTAAATTCTTTATCAAAAAAATCTGAAGAATCTAAATTTGCGGATTTTGGTAAACCATTTTTGCCAATCCCAGTTGATATTTTTCCTGTAACTTTATATAAATCAGATGCTTCTAATTCCAAATCAGTTGTATGAGAGTCTGCGAATGTCATGATTGGAGTTATTGTATAGGAAGTTCCAGCACCAATTAATTTTGATATTGTTTTTTCTACACTTCCTAAAAAATTAGGATTAATTGATGTTGGTGTATGATCATTTTGTCTTGTGACTGTCCAAATTATAGGATTCGTGTCAGAATCATACCCAGTTAAACTTAGCATAGGAGTAAATGGGTCTAGTGTAATGTCATATGCTGAATCAAACATAATGGAGTAAATTCCATTATTATATTCAGCGTTACTTGCATCCAAATGAACAGCACCAAATGTCCTATAATTTCCATCTACATATAATTTAAATTTTTTTCCAGAAGAATCATAATATAATGTGTTTTCTGTAGGCATTATATTATACCCCCAATAAGAGAAGGTAATGGATCAAAAATAAAACCAGTAGAATCAAATGTAGGATTTATACTATCAATAGTTATATATCTAACAAATTGCTTATCCCCAACGTATGATATGTCTAATCCAAGATTACCATCGTAATTAAAATTAATATGAATGTCAGTCGCGGAAGAATCTTTAGGTCTGTCTAAACTTCCTACCAATGGTCTATTATTTATAGAATCTATAGATTTTCCTATAAATCTTAGAGAAGAAGATTTATTCATATTTGATTCTGTTATATCATATGCTTTAAGATAGAAAGTTTTATTATAACTATCATGACCTATTTGTAAAATAGGATTATTAAAGTGTTCAATAGAGTATGACCAATTAATACTATCCCCATTATCATCAGAATCTTTAAGATTTATTAAAAAACTAGGTCTTGAAAAGGCAAGAGAAGAATCAGGATGATTAATTTGAGTATGATACAAACCAGTTATATTTCCATTATAAGAACCATCTGATTCTTGAATTTCAGGTGTTTTTATTCCACCACTTCCATCAGATTCATATTTTGGTCCTATTTCTCTTACTGGTCTGTATCCATCTTCATGATCTAATTCTAACATCATTTCACCATCAATATCAAGCAAATAAGCACTATCAACAGCATTAGGAAAAATTGCTATTTTTCTAAAAGCCTTAACATCAGCAGTATATGGACTAGTTTCGTCATCTAAAGGATGAGTACCATCATGTTTTGTCATGAAAATGTCGTTTGAATCTTGGGTTTGGTCTTGACCATTAGCAATTTGAGTGGCGATATCAACTTGAAATGAGTCGCTTCTTCTTTGACCATTTATTAAACGAAACTCTTTTAAGAAAAAACTTCCTCTTGATAAATCATAAACAGAAGTTGCAGGATTATAAGAATCTATTTCATTAAAAATCAAATTACTTACTTTTAAATCATTAATATTAAGATTAACTACACTACTATCAACTTTCATACCATCTACATAAGTTCTCAATATATTTGAATCGCCGCTATAGTTAAGAGATGTATAAACCCAATCTCCAATACTATTTGGTATATTATGAATGCTATCTTTATTCATTCCATATTTAATAGCACCACTAGTATTATAAGAAAAAATAGTATCCTTAATATTTAATCCTAATGAAAAATTTGTATTACTATCATTTGTTATAGGTACTGAATCAACATTAAATACTGAATACATAGGATACTTATTACTATCATGTATCATAAAATCTTTTATATATCTCTTTTTACTTCCTGGAGTATAGTCTGATATATACCACTCAGACATACCATTACCTCTAGTAAATTTTGTATTAATAGTTGATTGATTTTGTTTATTCGTTCCAAAAAATTTCGGGGTTTCTGTTGGGCTACTAGGATCAGGGGCTGGACCAAAGGTTTTTTGGAATATACAGTTAGTAACTTCAATCATATCAACTCTACCAGCCCTTGATGCAGTATGACCAATACCGTAGTGTGGACCGCGCCAAACACTATAATTTATAAAAATACACTCATCAAATATTACTTTGTTAGAGAAACCTGTTCCTCTATATTTCCATCCTTGATTACCGCCATTAAAATTAAAAATACACTTAAAAGCCTTGCCTTGAGCATCACCTTGTATGATATCTCCATAGTAATACCAACTACTACCAGTTTTAATGAAATGTAAAAATGCTAATTGAGAATTTATTGTTGTATCTCCATTAAAAATTCTGCTAACACCCCTAGCCGTTAGTTCTACATCATTAGGATTGCTAGTTTCACCACAAATTAAAAATCCTTTACCACTCCATATGCTTTGTACATATTGTGGATCATTTGTACCTGTGATCCCATTTATATTATAAAATCCACTTGGTAAAACTAAGGCATCCCCTTCAGATAAATTTGCAACTGTTGTGCTTATATCATCACCAGAAGAACCAGAATAATTAATTATGGAACCACCAGTTTTTGCAACATATTCTGCTGCATACTGCGCTCCTGTTATTTCCCCTCTATTATTTTTTACTGCTTCACCTATAGTAATATTACAATCTTTATAATCATTATATAAATTAGTATTATACAATAAATTTGTTTTTAAAGAACCCTCCCAAGAATCTCCAAGAGAATCCATTCCAAACGCCCCATCTCCTGTAGAGAGTGTTGCTGATCGGTCTGCTGCTGGGATCAAACCAGATAAAGCGACAGGATCATAAGTCCAACTATTCGGTGCTACTCTAAACTTTTTAAATTGATTTAGATGTTGTGTGATGGCTATCTGACTAGAATATTGAGGGTATCTCCGAGTGTAATAGTCATGATACCATGCATAATAAGAACCATAACTTTGCCCGTTCCATATTTCTTTCATCAGTCTGGGGCGAACCCTGAGATCGCCATGCTGAAGTTGCCTATCATAATAATTATTATGACCTTTATGTAATATCAGTGTATATGGACCTGGATTTGAAGGAAAATCTATATATCCAACATATCTTGTATCTGCAAAATAATATACTCTATTGTCAGGTTCTGATACAATGTATGATATATCATATTTGTCTAGATTGGCAAGAGGAAAATAACCATTTAAAAAATGAGATTGGTCAAAAGACACCCCTGCTGGCCCTGTCGCGAAGTCTGTACCTGCAGATGCTTCAAATGTACTAACCCACGGATCATTAGCAACCCTATGACCATCACCACTGACGGTGCTATGACCTGTTCCTATATGCCCCCTCACATCACCACTGTTCCTGCCATAATAACCACGAACTCCCTGATACACTTCTCGTTCTGCATGATAAAAATATGGTGCGACACCCACTTTTGAAGTCTCTACCATAGTCAAATATATTTGCAAAGAACTTCCCAATTGCCAAGTACTGATGTAATCACGCCCACCTCTGGTATCTATTCCATCTGGAGTTCTTCCCCCATTTTTCCAAGCGACAGCAGCGGGACTTGATGGATTTTTTGATCTATCAATTTCAAAATAATATGTTTTATCACCATCACGATTTACACTAATATTATCTACACTTACATAAGTACTTCCGCGCTTCGTCCATATATCGCCCCTACTATAGTTTCTAGCCGGGCGGCGGTATATATATCCAACACTCTGATGAGTCCATGGCTTACGTCCATTACTTGTATAATCTTCAATTGAATTAATACTACCAGGATACCCTAAACCAGCACCCCCTTCTGGGGCTTTGTTCTCTGATGGGAGTGAGCCGATAACAGCACTTGGTTTGCCACCTAATTCTACCCAAAGTTCATGTAACTCTGGGTATAATGGGATTGTTCCCCCCTGACCACCGCTTGGGTTTGTTGCGCGAGACATATATGTTTGCCCATCATCTGCGAGATAATTCGCGGTATATCCGCTTGGAATTGGGTTAGTTCTATAATATCCACTGTTGTCTGCCCCCTCTGTCAGATGTCTTGAATCACGAAGCCAAGAGCCTGTTCCTGTGTTCCAGTAAGAAATGGTCCGATCTGTCGCATAACTCTGTAAATTATTTGCGCCCAAATGCGCCGACCACTTTCGCTTTGTATTTTGTAGCCTAATACTATGATCATAATACCACTTATAATATCCATCTGCCGCATATGCCCCACCAGTAGTTTCATCTACAACTATTGGATAATTGTATCTATAATCATAAGTACCATCACTTTCATTACTGAAAGTAGGTTTTGTTATAACATCTTTTGCAAAAAATTGTGCGCCATCAGTTCTAGACCAAAGAGAAGAATCTATCATACTAGGAGAACGTGTAAAACTAATTGAATCATAAGATTCAATATCTGTAATCGCCCACTGCATCGCTGGTAAAGGTTGCGAAATTGAATTAGAGCCTTGATAAATATTATCAATCCATAATCTCACTCTTCCAGGATTAATTTTGACATCCCATGAAATAGTATGAACCTCACCATCTTGTGGTGCGCTAACTATCATAGAAGGTCCATTTTTGTCTCCAGCAGATAACTTAAAATCAGCACCAGAATTAATAGTTTTTAATTCTACCCTATTTGCATAACTACCCATAAAAAAAAGAGTTTTATCAGTTGGAGATATTGTTGTTCTAACAGACCAAGAGGATGATTTTTTTCTATCCATAGAGAAAATATTCATAAACCCAGAATCGTGAGAAAGTAATATACCATCAGCATCAATTGTTGGTCTAGTTAACTCAATAGAATCCCCATTTTTCCAAAGAGCATAATTAAAACCATCATATGTTAATGCTCCATGAGACCAAGTGTTTTTATCATATTTGTTAGATGCTGAATGTAAAATTCCATTTACAATAACACCGTCTTCGTTTAAAGTTAAAACATCCACTCCTACTTTATTGCTAATAGAGAAAATATTGTCTTTTGTTGAAGTATTATATTTGTTATACCAAAATTCTATAGTAAAGGGAGAGAATAACGATAAACTATCAATAGAACTATCTGCTGTAATAAAATCAAAACTACTTTCAAGATGAATTGATGTATAGTTTGATGTATATGGACCATATCTAACTGCTTCAGTTAAACCATATATATTAATTGAATTTGATTCAGAAGATAAATCAAATATAGAATCTTCTCTAGGAACCCTAGCATTAAATACTGTTACATCATCGGGTGTTTTTCTTGCGGCAAAAAACTCTATAGAGAAAGAGTCTTTAGAACCAGGTGATAAAAAACTAAATACTGAGCCAGTATCTACCATATCAGTATTATCAAAATCCCAAGAATATGATGTTATTGTACTTAAATCAAAATACCTATATAAAGCATTATTTTCTTTCACTACTACTTCATCATCTTCAACTACACCAACAGCAGGAAGATCACTGATAGTATCAACAATTGTAATTCCCATTTATTTCTCCGTAAATAACCAACCATTCGCTACATTGTAGTAAACAAGTCCAAACGCAGCACGATCAACATCAATTGTCAAATCTGAATCATTTCCTTCAATCTTATGACCATTTCTATTTATGGTAATATTATTGGTGTTTGCATTACCACTACCGTCAATAAATCTTATTTCATCACCTAAATTTGCCGAAGATGGAAGATTAATAATCTTAGTAGTAGAAGTATTAATTATTAATCTTTGATTAGCACTCGCTGTTGTTGGTGAGGTGGTGATTTCTGTCCAATCTTCCACACCAGCGGTAACCCTTGCGGAAACATAGGCACTATCCACCACAGAAGTAACAGAAGAAATACCTATTCCAGTTGGATTAGATTTTACCCATTGAGAAGTATTATCACTATCTATATAATATACAAAAGTTTCAAGAAATTCTGGATCAAACCACATATCACCAAGACTTGGTGAACTAGGTGCAGTTTCAGATACAGTTAATCCACCACTCCCACCACCAGAAGTTTGTCTTGCTTGGATATAAGCACTATCAATTAATGATATGGTTAATGCACTATCAAGAGAACCTGTACCAGCATCAGTGATACCATAACCAGCAATTGTTGTTGGTGTTCCAGTTATTATTGACCAAGCATTATTTTCTCTTGCTTGAATATAACCACTGTCAATCATATTAATAATTGAAGCACTATCAGTCCCAGCGGTAACCCTCGCGGAAACATAAGCACTATCCACCACAGAAGTAACTGCCGAATTTATAGTACTTGCACTAGCACCTATTTGACTTAATGCGTTTATAACAATTTCATCGCCGGAATTTGCAGCATTAATAAGTGTAATTGTACTTGAACTTGTTGTAGTATAGTCTGTACCTTTTAATAAGTTTATGCCATTTAAAAATACAGTAACTGAATTAACATTATAGTTGAGTGTATTTGAATTTTGATCTGAACCACTAAATACTGTTTGATTTGATGTTGCTGTATAGTAATAAGAGGTAATTGTTGATGTAAATGAACTACTTCCACCACCACCACTTACTCTTGCCGCAACATAAGAACTATCAATTAATGATATGGTTAATGCACTATCAAGAGAACCTGTTCCAGCATCAGTGATACCATAGCCAGCAATTGTTGTTGGTGTGCCACTGATTGTCGCCCAAGAATTATTTTCTCTTGCCGCAACATAAGCACTGTCAATCATATTAATAATTGAAGCACTATCAGTAGTGATATCATCAAAGTTTGCTAACTTTATCCAATTTCCACCATGAGCGAAGTATCCTTTGCCAGTTCCATGTACATGTGCAAACATACCATGATATGTTGATGCACTTGGAAGGTCACCCTCTGCTGAATATACATTTGAGTAAAGCATTTTTCCAGTGGTAGTAATATTGTTACTACCCATGTCAATCGCACCTGTCATAGTGCCACCAGAGAGAGGTAATTTAGCGGCAATACTATTTGTTATAGTGGTAGAGAAGTTTGCATCATCTCCAATAGCCGCCGCCAATTCATTTAAAGTATCTAATGTTGCAGGTGCAGAAGCAACTAATGCAGCCGCTGCACTATCTGCAATTGCTCTAACATCAGTTGCTCTTGCCAACTCCATCCAATTACCACCAACAGCAACTTTTGGTAGTTGTGCTTGGTTATCCCATACAAACATACCTTTATATGTTGTGGCACTTGGTAATTGAGTACTTTGAGCAAAGGAATTATTATAATAAATTTTATTTCCACCAAAATCAACAGTCTTAGTGCCAATTCCAGTAATTGAGTTTATATGCGCGGAATCTATTATACCTCTAATGTAAGGAGTAGAAATAAATCCTTGGATATATCCACTATCTGCTACATTAAATATGTATGAACTATCTACTATACCTTTAATATAAGCAGAATCTGTAGTAGTTTTGATATAATCAGAATCTGCTATACCTAAAATATAAGAACTATCTACTTTATTTTTTGGAGTTCTAATACTTACATAAGAACTATCAACAAATTCAATAGTTGCATTTGAATCAATTCCTAAAATCTTAGAGGGAGTGCCAGTACTATCTGAAACTTGTATACCTGAACCAGTTGATTTTAATTGTGTACCACCAAGATTAATTGTGCTTCCACTTAAATACAAGTCTTTAAATTTATGTGTTGGACTACCAAGGTCAAATGTACTATCTAAGGCTGGAAGAATGTGACCAGTTGCCTTCAAAATAGTATTCACATATGCTGAATCCGCTATACCTAAAATATGAGTGGAATCCGCCGCAGTTTTAATGTAATCAGAATCTGCTATACCTAAAATATGAGTGGAATCCGCCGCAGTTTTAATGTAATCAGAATCCGCTATAGATTTGATATGTACCTCATTTGCCGCAGTTTTAATGTAATCAGAATCCGCTATAGATTTGATATGTACCTCATTTGCCGCAGTTTTAATGTAATCAGAATCCGCTAATAATTTAATATACGCTGAATCTGCTATAGTTTTAATAAATGTGGGTGTAATTACCGATTGCACATATGCTGAATCTGCTCTAAATTTGACATAATTAGCATTAATCATTGAAGAGGTTGCATCAGAATCAATACCACCAAATTTTAAAAGATTTCCAGCACTGTCTGAAAGTTGTAGACCACTTGAGACTGCATTTATTGTGATATCGCCAAGATTAATAGATGAACCACTTAAATATAAGTCTCTAAATCTATTAGTTGTACTACCAAGATCGTAACTAATATCTAATTCTGGAATAATATGTTTTGTAGCATTTAGAGTAGATAAAATATAGTCAGAATCCGCTATAGTTTTAATATAAGTTTCATTTGCGGCAGATAGAATATAATCAGAATCATAAATATTTTCAATATTGATTCCATTAACAAATAAACCACTATCTGCATTTATTTTACCTAGAACATCAAAATTAAAATTTGGTGAGATTTGACCTACACCAATAAACTTACTAGGAGAATTATATGTTACATATGATGCACCCTCTGTCCATGGACTATTGAGTTCTAATTTTTCTCCATTTATTTCTATATGACCGTTAAAAATTTCAAGGGCTGGTCTTTCTTGTGCGCCAGTGATTGGTTGCTGAGTTCCATGAATAACAACTTTACCACCAACCGCAAGACCTATACCAGTTGTTAAATCTGGAGTAGTTGTACCTAAAGTTGAAATAGCATCAGCACCAGCAGTTACATTAAGTATGCTATTGCTTCTTAAATTCGTAGAGACTCCAATTCTTGAAGGATTAGAATCCCAATGATCATAAGTAATTTTTCCAATACCAACCTTAGTGCCAAATGTTGTCTCCCAAAAAGTTGGATTTGTGAATTGTGCTTCACCTCTTCCACCTGCTGCGTCAAGAACATTTTCTGGTAGAGAAAAATCACCATGTTGAGCAAGAATATGTTTAACTCTAAACGCGACAATAGTATCACCAACAGCACTGTCAATTGTTGTATGTAAATAGTTAGAATCAGGCCAAACTTTAGTAATATTTTCATCAATATATGGGCCATTTATTAACTGTCGTACTGCGTCTGAATCGTAGGTGTGGTTTAGATTACCACCAAATATTCCTCTCGCATTCACATAAGCAGAATCAAAGAATACTTGAGCAGAATCAGCCGCAATATTATATGCAATAACATTAGTATAATGATTTAGATAAATGTTGCTGTCAAGACCACCTGTTGGAAGAATAACATCACCTTGATATGTTAAACCTTCAAGATTGACATTACCATTAACATCTAAAGTATAATCTACATTTTGTTTATATATTCCAAATGAATCAATACCGTACCTTAAATAACCAGGAGTATTATATGTTCCATTATTATTTAAATTAATTCCTACAAATGATCCAGCACCACCAGCATATACAAGATGACCTATACCACCACTTTGACTCTTTTGAAAAAAGGTATCATTGAGTGTTGTTTCTCTAATATACTCCATATCAACTATGTCTTTAACATAGTCACTGTCTGCTGCTGATAAAATCCAAGCACTATCTGCTGCATAGTATCTAATGTAGTTGTAAAGCCTCATACCTTGCACATAGAAGTCATGAAGATTTCCAGAAGCATCATTTCCATTAACATTAATTGGACCATTTACTTCAAGAGCATATTTAGTTCCCGCTCTACCACCTTCATTTACTTTAGTACAAGTTACATTGACACCACCACCATATGCAGCAGAATTCTTAACTATACTTGCAGTTGCGGGAACAATATTAACTTGATCTTGTTCAATTACAACTTGACCGCCTTGAATTGAGAGTGTATTATCTGTACTTACTGTATTAGAAATCGTGCCAAGACCAATACCAACACTATTTGTGGCACTTACTGATGCAGTCCCAACAATAATATTGGTCCCAATCGCCATAGAATTTGCCCCAAATGATGTAACATTTCTTCCTAATGAAATTCCACCATCGCCATTAAGAGGACCATCAGCATTTGCATTTCTACCAATCGCAATTCCTTGATTGTCTGCAACATTATCTCTACCAAATGCCAACGCACTTCTATCAACACTATTTCCTCTACCAAATGCAAATGAATGATGAGTAGAATTTGATGAATTTATATTTGCTTCATTATCATAACCAAATGAAATTCCTTCATTTTTAGCATCGTTACCAGAACCATATGCCATACCGTTTCTTGAAACTGTATTATTTTTACCATACACCAAACCATTATATTCTGATATTACATTTCCATGACCGTATATCAGTGAATAGTCAGCGTTATTATTACTACTGTTGCTATTACTGTTACCACTACCATATATTGATACATCATTATTATTTGTATTTGATTTACCAAATATGTTTGCGCGAGTGTTATTAGTATTAGATATACCAACAGTAATTCCTGGTTCAGAACTAGTTCCACTATTAGTAGTATTACTTTTACCAATAACTACAGATTGTGTTCCAGAAGTATTTGATTGACCTATAGAAACAGAATAACTATTAGCAGTTGCATTTCTCCCAATTGCCACAGCGTATGAAGCAGAATTAACATCCTTACCCAATGAAACACTATAACTTCCAGATGTTGCTGCTTTTCCTATAGCGACTGCATATGAACCAGAATTAACGCTACTACCTAAAGCAACACTAGCATATCCACTATTAACACCAGAACCTACAGAGACAGTGTAACTACTACTAGTAACACTTCTACCTAAAAGAACAGATGAAGTTTTGCCAGTAAGAGTAGAACCAATAGCCACACCGCCAGAACCTGATGTTACATCATGCCCAAAAGCCAAACCCCCTGTACCAGTTGCTTTTGTATTTCTACCAATTGCAACAGAACTATTTGATGCATATACAGATTTACCAACAGCAACAGCAGAATTCGTAGCACCACCTGATGCTCCAACAAATACTGTATTACTTCCACTGACTGATGCATCTTTACCTATTACCACACCAGTGCTAGATTTTACTTGAACATTTCTACCTAAAGCAACACCACTACCTTTTACTTTAATGGTTTTACCTACACCAACACCATTTGTTGAACTTGTTTGTATATTTACGTCATCACCAACCGCAAGAGTATCCCTACTTTCAACTTTATTGTTTAGACCAATATTTACTGACCTATCAGAAGTTGTTCCAGCGATTAAGTCTCTACCAATTGAAGTAACATTTTGTGCATTTGCAGCATTTACCATAGGACCAATAGTTGTCTTACCTACAGCAATTCTATAACCAATAGATGTGTTATTAGTACCAGCAGAGTAAATAGTATGACCAATATTTACTATATCTGTTCTATCATAAACATGATTAAAAGTAGTAGGTGTTGAGTGAATTCCAATACCTAATGCAACACTATTTTTTTGTTCATTGGTAATACCTTGACCTACACTAACAGAATAAAGATTATTTTTAGATGCGCTAAAACCATTTTCTTTCATTTTACCAGTTATAACATTATAACCAATCGCTGTACCATAATGCGCTGCTTTAGTATTATTACCAATACCAATAGATTGATAACCTACATTACTATCTTTCCAATCGTTTGACCTTCCAGAAAGGTCAAGCGCACCCACTCTAAATGCGCCTCTTTCTGGAATCCACATGAGTCTACCTTCAGCACCATGATTCGGAAAATTACCACGTTCAATAGGATTAACATCATCCAAACCAATTGTAACTCCAGTTTGGAAGTTAGTTGATAAAAATAGCACATTACCAGAATCAAGAACAAGTCTTGTATCATAATCATCATTGGCAAGTGTATCTCTTTGACCAATAATAACAGCCCCTTGCTCATCGTAAAATATTTTTTTACTTATACCAGCAGTAGCATTAATAATTTTCCAAGGTGTTTGAAGTCTGATACCAATAAAATCTGAATCTACAATTCTTTCAATATGAGAGTCAAGAGCCAAACGACTTGTTTTTCTTAAATGTCCATTTGATGCGACTACACCAAAACTATCTGTTTGTACAAAGTGCAAATTACCGTTTGGTGTTGTATATCCTTTTCCACCAAATATGGGCGAACCATCAGATTCATATTTGTAAACCACATTACCAGCATCAGATTTTGTACTATTAAATGTTTGGAAATGATTTGATGTACGATCAAAGAAATGTTGAAAACGTGTGTATAATTGACCTGTTGGATAATTATTTCTAATATCTTCTGAAAATGTTGTCTTTATACCACTACCAGTTCCATCAGATTCGTACTTATAATAGAGTATAGGTGGGCCAACTGTCATTACCGTAGTAGAATCAAGAGTGAAATTACCATTATTTAAAGTAAAGTTGCCATTAAATGTAGCAGAATCATTAAATGTGGCAGTACCACCATATCTTGCATTTTTAGCAAAATTAACAGGAGTTTGAAAATTCATTTCACTTAAAGGTGGTGCTTGTAGGATTTCTACTACATGAGAATCTAAAGTAAGTCTGAAGTCAGAATCGCCTTCATGATAATGTCTTCTAGGATTACCAACACTATCTGCATATGGTACTGATGGAGATACACCAGTATTCATTCTTAAAGTGCCATCATAAGAACCATCAGATTCTATTTTACCTAATAAACCACCAATACCATCACTATCCTGTTTTAAGAATTTAAATGGTCTTTGTCTTAAAGTTCCATAATACAGAGTTTTACCAGGTCTAACATAAACATCATTAGTTGTCATACTTACAGCATTTAATGTAAGGGGATCAGTATTTACCCTCACATTTGCAACAATATGTGAGTCTAAGGTAACTGCGAGATGAGAGTCAAATGTAGATTCTGGAACAATACTATTAAAGTGACCATATCCATCTTGGGTTGTGATATGATGTTTTGCTGCCTCAGTACCAATTGGTGTTCCTTGCACAAAACCATTTGCTAAGTTTGGACCGCCATCAGATTCAATTCTTGTTGGGAAATTTGTTCCTGCACCGTCAGATTCATACTTATAATTAAGATCAACAGGAATCACATGGGTAATTGTTTTCTTAGCACCAAAGAACCAAGTTTTTTCAGAGTCAACATGAACATCTGCGTCAAATTGAATTCTTTTTCTATTTACTGGATCACCACTACTTTCAAAATGCATACCGCCTTTAACAACAAAACTATCATGTGTTGTTAGTCTAGAACCAGTATGAGGATATCCTGGATAAGCGGCATGTGCCATAGCCTCACTGCCAAGAGTAACATGACCAAATAAATTTGTTGGGCCGACAATTTCTGTTCTGCTTGTAAGTGTTGGTGTTCTATCTTGAATATCAATCTTATCACCCAAAATCATATGCGATGAATCATTAACGCCATAATTTTCTGGGAACAATCCAGGAGTAATATTAATATCAGTGAACACTCTAATCTGGAATGAATCTACAATCGTAAAATCACGATCTTTCTTCAACTGACCTTTTAATGTTCCATCTGCCGCTTTAAGTTTAACAATAGGATCAACCACACCAAAAAGCGATAATCCAGCATTGATTTGAATTGAATCCCCTATATCAGAAAACTTGTTTGAATCTTTTGGAACTGCATGTCCAGAAAGACTAATAATTTGACTACCAATAATTACTGATTTTTTACCATTAGAATCTGGTAATGCAACAATTTCTTCGCCTATAAGTAAAGTATCAGTGTTGACTACAGAGGGTTCTTTCACATAAACATTTTTAAGTCTATTTTCATTCGTCATTAAATTATGAGATGGTCCACCATATCCATACTGTGACGAATCAAAAAGATTTCTATTTCCAAGTGAGTCATAATCAACAAATCTTGTCAATAATGTCGTTACACCAGCATTGTCAGTTCTCTTAATTTTTAAGAAATTAAAGTCTGGAGAATCTGTAAATGCTAACTCAATATGTGAATCAGCATCATTTGGACCAAATGAGTTTTGAATTTGAGTGTTATTTAATGAAACAAATTGTTTAGTTTGTAAATAACCACTGTCAATAGTGAATGTGTATGCTTCTTGGAGAATATTATCATGTCCAAGAACTTTTAATCCACCTCTTAAATGAGTACTATCTCCAACATATAAACCATTTTTTCCTTTTATCTGACTAGCATCATATACACCAAGTCCAGTACCAGAATCTCTACCATTAAATGACCCAATTTTAACAGCACCACCAATATTAACAAAAGAGTCAATATTAAAGAATGATACGCTAGTTAAACCACCACCAATGGTTAAATCACTCTCAACACGTAAATTACCACCAATAAATGCACTGTCAGATGTGGTTAATCTTGCCACGCCAGATAATGCACCGCCAATAGTCATACTGTCTGTAGATTTAAATGTTGTTACACCAGATAATGCACCACCAATAGTCATACTGTCTGTAGATTTAAATGTTGTTGCGGTTTCAATAGAGCCTGACATTGCCAAATTAGCAACACCAGATAAGTTACCCATCATAGTTATACTATCTTCAACTACAAGGTTCTTTTCAAATCTAGCATCTCCACGAAGATCAAGATTATATTGTGATGAATCACCTCTTTTGTTGATAGCAAGTTTTATATTACCGTCATAATATAATCCACTAGCAGCGGTTCCATCATAAAGTTGGCCGGGCGCACCGATATAAACTGCGTTAAAACTGTCGTGCTTCCAATAGTAATCGGAATCCCAAATACTAATGATATATGCGGAATCAAGCATACTTCTAAAGAACTCTTTAGATTCGGCTGCTGCTGAAGGTGTGTCTTTAAATAAACCTAAAAGAAACGCTCCATCTAATTGCGCTCTCACATAGGGTTGATCAATATAACCAGTTTGTCTTAACCAAGGTGGATTCGGCCAGGCTGTTTGTGTCGTTCCATTACCACTAAAGATGATTGGTGGATTTGTAATATAATCATCGCCAAATACATCACCAGTTCTGATATTAATTCTACCTTGAATATCAAGTCCTACTGAATCACCAAGTCCACTGCTAAATGATGTATGTCTGGTGTTGAATGATGCGAGTGTAATTGCACTATCATCTGTGGCATCATCAAAAGTAGTTCCTGTTTTTTTCAAATGATGATCATATGCGGCATTACCGCCACCATTTATAGTTGGTCTCCAACCTGTCCATGCTTGGTTATTGGTTATTCCAATAGCAACAGTTTTATGTTTATCTGTCGGATTATAAACAATAGCATCTGGATATATTTGCCAACTATTGAATGAATCAACTCTTTGCTGAACATAATCTGTATCAAAATAATCTAAAACTGCCCCAAGTATTTGGCTTCCAGGTCGTAAAACATAACTATCAAAACTAAGATTACCAATATAAAAACTATCGTCATCAGAATTATCTAACCAACGAACAGAACCACCAATCCTAATACTATCGGCAAATGTAATTGGCCCAGATGCTGTCAGAGATGTTACACCAGATAATGCACCAGAGATAGTTAAATCCCCACCAATGGTCATACTATCTGTACCAACATAATTAGTTGCACCAGTAATTGTACCTGCAACAGTTAAATCCCCACCAATAGTCATACTATCCGTTGAGGTAAATGTTGTTACACCAGATAATGCACCGCCAATAGTCATACTGTCTGTAGATTTAAATGTTGTTACGCCAGATAATGCACCACCAATAGTCATACTATCCGTTGAAGTAAATGTTGTTACACCAGATAATGCACCGCCAATAGTCATACTATCCGTTGAGGTAAATGTTGTTACACCAGATAATGCACCTGCAACAGTTAAATCCCCACCAATAGTCATACTGTCTGTAGATTTAAATGTTGTTACACCAGATAATGCACCTGCAACAGTTAAATCCCCAGAAATTTGAACACTATCACCGATAACTGCTGTTGATCCTACAGTGATAGAATCACCAAATATACCATAAGTGGTTACGTCTAAGAAACCACCAGTTTTTAAATATCCAGTAGATACATCAAGATTTCCACCTACAACTAAATCTTTACCAATACCCACAGAATCATTAAGTGTTACTGTACCAGCAACAATTAAATCACTATCCATGATTACAGTTGTTTCAAATCTAGATGGTGGTGGTAAATTACCACCCCCAGCAACCACTGGTAGATTTTTTAGATTCACGTATTGACCAAAAGGAATTTCAGCAGTTGGTACACCATTTGCTGCTGTACCAGTAGAGTCAAATTGTGCCGGATCATACTCTGTTCCAGTATTACCATAAACATATGGAACAGTACTACCTAATGTAATATTTCCTGCTGCTCCCTTATTGCGAGTTGTCCCTTTTGATGTATTAACACTTACGCGAGTAGATACATCAGCAAATGTCGGCCCATCATATAATTCAAAACTATCGCCTATTCCACCAACAACATTTTTAATCGCAAATATAGAATCATTTAAGAATTGACCTATATTTGTTAAACTTGGTAAAGTAAATTCAATAGTTTTACCATCAGTTAAAATACCATTTGTATTTCTTATGATAACAATACCAGGATTAGATTGTTCAATACTTACAACTGTCGCTGTTGGTAACGCTACAGGTGGTTGTTCAATTACAATTTCAGCATTAGTTGGATCAACACCTTTAATATAATCTTTAATATCTTGATCGTTAATAATTATTGCTGATATATAACTATCACCACTTGTTTGATTTACGCCATTTACTTTGCTACCACCAATTCTAATCGTACCTCTAACATCTAAAGCATATTCAGCGTCATGCCTACCGATAGCAACTTTTGTATTATCAACACCTGTAGAATCGCTTGTAGGATTATTTAAAATTATTTGATTTTCTTGATTTCCAGTAAGAGTAACATCTCTACCAATGATAAAGTTTCCCTTACCATTTGTAGTGCGTATTGTATTTCCTTGACCAAAAATGAAATTTTCTGAAACATTATTTGCAGCAGTAACATTAACCCCACCAGTACTTCCACCAGCAACAGTGTTATTAAAACCAATCCAATAATTTTTTGATTGTGTACCTAATGATCCAGTACCGTAAACAAAAGGACCACCAATATACATTTGATATGTTGAATGTGGACCGCCAGAATCTCTATTTCCTTCGCCCATAAAATATGATTTACTACTTGAAATATAATTTGCATCAGTACCACCAGATATTGATATACTGTTATCGCCTTTAATGATTACTGATTGACCACCAATTGATATGGAATAATTACCATTTATTCTAGTACTTTGACCACCAATCGCAGCACCATGCGTACCTGATATCTCAGTATAATTACCACCAATCGCAGCACCATGCGTACCTAATATCTCAGTATTATTACCACCTAATGAAACACTATAATCGCCAATAACTTTTGAAGTATTTCCACCAATCGCAGCACCATAAGCAGCATTAACTTTATTTCTATAACCCATACCAATAGAATGTGCGCCCATAGTGTCATTACGATGATCTGCTACATTTATTGAACCAACTCTAAATATACCACCCTTTGGATAATAACCCATCAAACTTACATCGCTTGCAAAATTAGAGAAACTTGTAAATGTTGATCCAGCAGAATCAAAGAAAGATAATCCTTGACCTATATCAGTATTATATGATCCACTATACTGACCCCTAAATATAAAGCCTCTATCACCAGCCGCTTCAATAGGTGTATTTGGAATCGCGACATGCATACCAATTGGTTTACCACCATTTGTATATGTAATTTGTACTCCGTTATCTTCCCAAGGAGAAGATTGTATTAAAGCACCAGATGGTGTTAGTTTAAGACTTGTTCCACTATAGATTAAATCTCCAGTTACATAAAGATTACCAATCCCACTTGATACTGGTGAAGCCATTCTGGTGAGATCAGAATCACTACCAATTGTTACATTACCATTCTGAATAGACATAAAGTTATCATGATCATTAGGAATTGGCACAAAAGCACTCGCCCCCGCTCCAGTTCCTAAATTAATACCAAAAGAATAATCACCACCAACTTCAACATTTTTACCAAAAGCAAAAGATAAATTTGTGGTTGCCCCAAAGGTAGACCCATCCCCAAAACCAAAATTATATGAACCACCAATATTATGATTTTCGCCTATTCCTACTGAGTTTGTACCAGAAATAACATTACCAGCAGCACCTATCGCAATAGAATTTTGACCTGTAACTTGATTTCCTTGCCCAATGGCTATGGATGATATTCCAGATGCTATTTGATTATCACCAATAGCGATAGCACTTTGTGCAATTCCGGTATTACTTCTACCAATACCAATACCTTTTGTAGCCAAAACTTGATTGAGTTGGCCTATCCCTATTCCTACGTTTGCGTTAGTTATAGTATTTTCTGCGCCTATTGCAATCGCATATTGTGAATTATTATCAATAATTGATTTATAACCACTAGAAAAACTATGAGAAGATAGTGCTTCAGATGAATCTCCTTGTGCAAAGGAAAAATCTTTCGCAAGAGTATTTCTACCTAGTGCAGTAGAGTATAATCCCATATTTGCAGATTGTATAGCACCTCTTTTAAAATATCCTGCTCTGAATCTTGCTTTCGCCGGGTCCCAAAGTAGTCTAGATTTATCACTATCTGTATCCCCAAACACTTGATAAGATGCTGGTAATGAATTAACTGTCGCAGATGGTTGTAAAGCGTAATGAGGCGCGGCAGTATTTAATAAACCTGATACTTGAAATATACCATCGTTTGCAACAAAATCAAATGTATGTCTGGGCCTATTTGTATTAAGACCCATTCTTCCACCAACTTGAAAAACATCGCCTTGCGCTGCTGTTCTTTTTGTTGGTGTAAAATGAACGTCTTCAAAATCTGTTGGAGTAAAAATCTTACTGAAAATTCCAGCACCAACATATTTAGCACCTTCTTTATATAAATCTCCCTGAAAAGAAATAGAACCGTCTTTTTTAATTTCAACTAAATTACTATCTACACCACCTAATACCGAAAAAATAGTACTTCCAGGACTACCCACACTATCGTAAATACTATTAGGGCCACCAATTTTTGCACTATCCGCACTAAAATCAGATTTTATTATATTTTTTTGTAATGTTGAAATAAACTGAGAATCGTTTAATTCTATACCATAAAATGAATGTGTGTAAGACGCACCCCTACCAGATTGTGGATTATAAACGAGTACCGCTGGATCAACTGGGGCGGTGGGACGATTAATATCTTCACCAATTCTAAGTCCACGACCAAAAATTTTACCATCATTAGTTAAACTTAAATGATAATAAGAAGAATCATTGCCAGCAGGAGTACCATTAATAATTTCTTTATTAAGATGAATGCCATCTAATGTTCCATTTACATTTGTCCAAGATGGAACAGACCCTCGTATTAAATCAATATCGTTTGTAATTCTGCCTTGAATAGTGGTGGTAGAAAGAATTCCACCATCAACAGACCCAGTGAAATACATACTATCAGAGAAGGTCTTATCAAAATAACCAAGATTATATACTGCCCTAGTGCCAACAAGTTCTTGAATATGTGCGCTATCAGCAGTAAATTGACCAATTCTACCAGAATCATAAACAACATATTTGCCGCTAAGATTTACTAAGTTTGCACTGTCTGCGTCAATACTAGTAACACCAGTTAATTTTCCAGCAATATTTAATCCACCACCAATATCTACTGGTAAAGTTGATTTCCATAGTCCAGGGGCTGGGCTAATTTGACCTTGAAATCCACTAGCATCTGCTTGATAATATATCGCGCCCCTACCATGAATATCCGAGTTAAATGTAGCACCATAAACACTAATACCAGCACCATCAGCAGCAGCACTATCGGTAGCACTATCGGCTAAAACAATATTTTTATCGTTTACAGTAACCACTGTTGAATTTACAATAGTTCTTAAACCATCAACTTGTAAATCGCCCTTGATAAGTACCCGACCAGTATTATCACCAACAGCAGAAGGATCAATTACAATTTCATCAGGTCCACTTATCAATGTTTGATAAGATGTTGGAATTTTTGCATATGTGATTTCAGCAGAATCAGACATGAGTTTTCCAACATAAGCACTGTCAATATCTGCCCTAGAAATATATGCACTGTCAATATCTACTTGACCTATATCTGCACTGTCAATATCAGTATGATCAATAAGAGCATATTTAATATATGCTGAGTCAATCGTTACATTATCAATGTGACCACTATCAATATCGGCATATTTAATATATGCTGAGTCAATCGTTACATTATCAATATGGGAACTGTCAATATCAGCATATTTGATGTAAGCACTATCAATAGTAACATTATCAATGTGTCCACTATCAATATCGGCATATTTGATGTAAGCAGAATCAATAGTAACATTGTCAATGTGTCCACTATCAATATCAGCATATTTAATATATGCCGAGTCAATCGTTACATTATCAATGTGACCACTATCAACATCCACATATTTGATGTAAGCAGAATCAATAGTAACATTATCAATGTGTCCACTATCCATATCAAAATAACGCACATAAGCACTATCAATAGTAACATTGTCAATATGGGAACTGTCAATATCGGCAAATTGTATATAAGCACTATCAACAATAAGATCGTGAATATAGGCACTATCGGCCTCCAAAAATATAATATGTGCTGAATCAGAAATAAGTCCATTTATAATTGCACTGTCGGCATCAAGAAAACGAATATAAGAACTATCAATACTTAGATTGTTAAAACTACCTGAATCTCCAGCAAGACTTTTAAGTTTTAAATAATTAGCACCCATACTTTCATCTAATAAAAGTAGTTTTCTTTCTTGAGCAATTCCTTCAGAATCAGGAAATAATGAAGTAATTGCCTCACCACCTATTTTAGCAATTCTTGTTGCACTACCATTAATATCTATCTCTGGACCAATACCTATGAAAAGTGCATTAGATGAATCTGCATAGGAATATGCCAATTCACCGACTTTAAGATTTGTTGGTATGTTAAGAGATGCTGATCGTTTTATTCGTATTGTCGCTGGCATAAAAACTGAACCTTAATTTATAATTCTATACTATTTATACGATCAAAATCCCTCACCGCCATCAATAATTTGTTTATCTAATAAAATACTAGGTTCAAATTGATTTATAGAAGTATTGAATATTAATAAACCTCCATCAATAGTAGCGTTACCAGTTACGTTTTTTAATTGACCAACATCAGAAACAACTTCAATAGCGGCAACTGTTGGTACAGGAGTTCCTACAGTAATTTTTTTAACTATAGTATTTGTAGCAACAACTTTTACAGTATCAGTCATAATGATCTCCTAATTAATTCTTTTTTATTAGCAATTGAGGGTAAATATATAGGACCAAGCGGTTGAACTATAAATTCTACATCATTATACTTTGCAATTACTTTATCTATGAAAATTTTCTTTTTACTAGTTCTTGATGATACAACTTTTATATGTTTAGTAATCATAATTTAATTAACACTTGGTGATACCGTAAGAGTTCCTTGTAATATTCTTTCTACAACATTCATTTGTGTATCAGAGTCAGTACTACTTAACTCAATATCATACACATATCTACCTGCTTTCATTGCATTTGTTACACTATTAGCAAGTGTTAATTGTAAAATATGAGGATTAGCAGTGTCAAGAAATGATGTTCCAAAGGAAATAGCATCAGAATCTTTTGTTGAGAAACTTTTCTTTATTTTTCCAGTAGCGACATAAGGTGTAATTGTTCCACCAGTATCTGGGTCAAGTTTTTTAAATATTTTACGAGACCCATCAGTTTCAAAACATTCAAGTCTAATAGTGATATCACTCCCCTGATCTACTATAATATCTTCAGATTGTGCCATATTTTTTTCTCCAATAGTTTATCCAGCAAATCTTGCTTTTGTTCTATCATATGTAATTCCTGTAGTATGCGAGGTATCATTTTCATCATAAAACATAATTCTCACAAATCCAGGACCACCTTTAACGGAGTTAGGGACCGTCATTGTTGAGGCTCCTTTTCCACCACCGCCGCCATAACCATATCCATTTGTTTGGCTTCCATATCGGGTAAAAATCTCATTAAAACCTTTACCGCCACCGCCGTTGTTGCCGCCATATGGCCCCAATCCCCCCGCGCCGGAACTGATGTTTTCCGCAATCCAGTCTTGATAAGCCACACGCCAACCTAAACCCTTACCTCTTATAACACTATCATACCCATCGGTTAGTATGTTAGACCCATTATAATAACCAGGAGCACCACCACCTGCATATTCACTTGAATTATAGTTAAAACTTGGACTACCATTTAGTGTACTTCCGTTAGAATTAAAACATGCTACTAATCTACCAGTGCCACCTCTACCACCAGCATAATGCAATGCTAATTTTGAACTATCATATATTGACATTCTATTTCCAGTACCTGGTCCACTAGCATAACCAGATGAAAAGAAACTTTGAGTTTCTAGACTTCTAGTATTGCTATCAAAAACTGAAGTTCTGTGGTGGTTTGTTGACTTTTGACCGCCTACAATCTGGAGAACATCAACTCCATTTTTACGCACATAAGAATTGCCACCGCTTTGAGCATTATTTAAACCTTGATATCCCCATTCTCCACTACTAGGGGTTGGCGGAACACCACCTTTACCGGCTTGAATTGTAAGTACATCACCACCAGTTACTGGAACTGGTAATGTTTCCGCATAATCTCCGGCATTACCACCTCCAGGTGCAGTTATGAGACTTGATGACACATTGTTTCGTCCAGACCAAGCCCAAGGACCAATATGACCTGATGCACCCGCGCCTTGAATAAAAATTTTCATATGCGAAAATCCACAGTTCTCAGGAACAGTATAGGTAAAATTCTGATCAGAGACTTGATTTCCAAGATATACTACATCAAAGTATGGCTTTATTCTAAAATCGCTAAAGGCTATTTTTCCTGATGTTGGAATTTTTGTCAATATATTACCATCTGAATCTGAAACAAAACTACCACCCCTATAAAAGTTTGATAATGGAACTGCTTCCAGATTACTACTTAGTGATTGCGGTGATCCTATTTGAAGTGATTTAAAAACTTCCCAAAGGTTTGTTTTACTGAGTGAACTTTGTCCATCAAAACCATATCTGTCAGAATGGAAGTTTGTGGGTTTAAATGAATTTGGCATTATTAATTAATCTTTTCTTTCAATTCGCCAATATCGGACTTTAACTCATTTATTGCTTCAATAATTAAACCCATCATGTTGCCATAACGAATTGCTTTCAAATCACCATCAAAATTATACACTACTTCTGGAAGTACTGCTTCAACCTCATCTGCCATAAGACCAGACATTTTTTCTTCTCTGCCTTTATAGTTAAATGTATATCCAGCCAATGCACCAACTTTGTCAAGAGCATTATCAATACGCTCAATATTTTCTTTCAGTTTTCTATCAGAAGCAGAATTAAATGCAGTAATATCAGAATTTGATGTAATAGCACCATCAGCGTGAAGTGTATTTGAGAGAGACAATGAAATTCCGGCATCATGTACATCTGATCTTAAATATTTTGGATCAGTTATAGTCCCAACTATCAAAGCAGAATCAACTCCAGCAGCAGATCGTGCTAATATATATGCAGAATCAACTTGAGTTGATAGGTTCGTTTCATCAATTAATTTGTGCCAGTTTCCACCATGAGAAAAATAACCTTTTCCAGTTCCATGCACATGTGCAAACATACCGTGATATGTTGATGCTGAAGGTAGATTGCCTTCTGTAGAGTACATATTTGCATATAAAGATTTACCAGTTGTAATAATATCATTGCTTCCCATATTAAGATTTGAACCTGTAATATGATCAGTTACCCTTAAATCTGTATAATATAAATTAGTTGAGCCTTCAGATAGTGCATCAGTATTTGACACCGCACCAGCAGCGACTTCGCTTGTGACATATGCTTTTATTGATTGTTGTGAAGCAACATGAATAGGACTATTTGATGCCATATTATCTTCATCTTTTAAATCGGAAAAACTTAGTCCATCATTAATTCCATAACCCCCTAATGTGCTAGGTTTAGAAGTGACTGCTGAAAATGCCATTGTAGTTGGTTTTGTTAATGAATTAAGAGTAGAGTTATTTAATCTACCAAAAATATAATCAGAATCTATTAGGTCCAAAACTTCAACTTGAGTTAAAGCACCAGTAGCATTGTAAAAAGAAGATATTTCCCCCATTGAGACTCTAGCAGCACCATAACCTCCAGACAAGTTAGTACCAGTTACTACCAAAAAGTTTTGAGTGGTATTTAAATCGCTATTTGTAGCAGCGGGTAAATCTATTATTCTAACCATTTTTTTCTCCTATATGTCTCACGCGAGACCCTCACCAAATCTAACTGCTATTATTTGTAACTCCCATTTGAAATTGTTAATTTTGAAATAATCACTGTTATTGGTTCTGCCTAAAGCATATCCTGGCCCATCGTTTGCCACTGTTACAACAAAACCCCCATAAGTCGCTGATGGATAGTTTGAAGGCGTTACAATTTGCACTCCAAATGATGTACCATCACCACTTATGTCTGTTGTATTATTTGGATATATGTCTATCATATCACCGGACTGGTAATTACCTTGAGAATGGTCAGTTGAGCCGTTTCTACGAAGCCGATAAGTAACAAAGTGTGGAAGGCCAAGATCGTCATTAGGCCAAACCCCCGCATGGCTTACATTTGTTACATGAGTAGACCATGATGCAGGAAGAGGTACTAGTACACTGCCGGTAAATGACACTAGTGACGTATAAGTACTTCTAAATATTAATGGTTTAATAGGCGCAAGTTGTCTTGCAAGTTGAGAAGGAGTTATAGCCACATCATTTGCAGTACCAGCGTCTGTTGCAGCATCACTTGCAACTATTCCCCCACCAAGCGCAGTGCCACTTACAGTTCCAGTAAATGATGCTGCACCAGTACAATTTAGGTTAGAAGTTGTTAAACTATTAGCATTAACTCCTACAAAAGTTGGGCTGGATGTTGTGCTAACATCTTGACCAATAGAAATTGAATCAGAACTACCTATAGTAACACCAGTTCCTGCTATACCGTCAAAACTTATTACCGCACCGATTGTTGCAGGTGATAAATTAACACTAAGTCTACCAGTAGAAGATAAAGATAAATTACTATCAGTAGAAAATGCCGCCCTTGCCCTAGAATCATTATAATAAAGTGCAGAAGGACTTTCTGAAACATCTTGCGATGCAAAGCCAACTTGTGCTGGGGCAAGTTGACCACTTAAACTTTGAATACTTGGAATTCTTGTAGATGGGAATACCCCACTAGTAATTTTTGTTGTACTTAGATTTGGAATACGTGTGGATGAGAATGTTCCGCTAGTAATAACATTTGAAGGTAATGGTGCTAAATGTGTTGCACTAACAGCATTTGAATTAAATGAAAACAATCCACTAGTTGAATCATAAGTTAATTGAGTGTGATTACCATTTCCAGTAGACACAACACTTATTGCACTTGTGAATCCTGTAATATTTGACGCTGATCTGATTTCATTGATCGCACTAACTAAATTAGTTTTGTCTGTAGTATTAAGATTATCAGGTTCACCAATGTACTCAGCCATAGTATTTGTGGAATTTCTCCAAATTTCTATGGTATCAGTTAAATTTACTGTAATTTTTCTGGTCATATACTATACTCATTTTTTTCTATAGGTTGCTTATGTTTATTTATAAGGTTTTATGGCAAGTTTAAACTCATCCTCATAATATTTTCTAACATCTGGAATCATTCCTTTCATTTCTAGGGGAAATTTTATTTCTTTTAATATCTGATCATAAGTATCAGAGTCTAAATGATACTGGATAAAATGTGGATCATTTTCCGCTAGTAAATATTTATCATTTAATAATTCAAAGAAATCTTCATTAAAATCTTGAGATAGCCAATATGCATAACATATAGCAACAAAATATGATTTTGCTGGTCTAATAGTTTCATCAACATATTCATTGAAATGTAAAACAGCATCTCTAACTATATTTTCTTCACTCCATGTCACATCCATTTTATTCAAATCATCTGAATACTCTCTATTAAGTAAGTGATAAACTTGGGACGCTGTTCTCCATTTTTTCATACCAATCCAATAGTCCTTTATATCCATTACACCCATTATTTAAATCCTTGACATATCGGTAATGTTCTGTTAAACAATTACCAAAATATTTGCATGAAGCACAAATCGGACTTATCATTTCTTTTTTTTCTTTTTCTGCCCAATCTAAATAAGATTGGAAAGAATCCAATTCGTGAAAGTATTCTCTATCGTGAACATCAAACTCCAATACTCCAAACTTGCCGTTAGGAGTAATGTAAACATGATCATCCGAAAATGCATTGTATAATCCATTAAAAGACTCCTCTATCTTGTCTGCATTTACAAATTGAAAATCCATTTGATTTTCTAATTCCATCCACTGAATAACAAACTTTTCAAAATCTAAATGCGTCACAGTAAATGCATTTGCTTGATTAATAGAATATGGTTTAATTTCTACTGATTTAACAGCACCACACATGTTCAATAATTTTATCATTTCATTCACATTCATCTTTAAGACTTGCGGTGATGCAAGAATAAGAACGGCAATCGGTACTGAACTCATCATCATATTCTGAAATACTAGATTTGATTTCTCTCTTGCTTCAAAATCATAAGATACTGATAAATAAACATCGTCATCAAAGAAACCATCGTGCATCATAGAATAGTTTGTATTGATATTTATTTTTCCATCATAATACTTTTTAATTGTATTTTTAACATCATAAAAATAATTTTTTTTCATAGCACCAATTTCACCACCATATAGATCAACATGCTCTATATCTGGAATTTGTGAAAGTAATTCATCAAGTCTCTCAATTGAAATTTTTTTCTGGTCGCCTAATTGTTCTGAAGTAAGATAACAAAAATCACAGCGAAAATTGCAAAAATAAGATGGATTTACAGATACAATCATGCATATTCTCTTACATATTCAGTAACTTTAGTGTCCATTCTATTTAAAGAAATTATGTCTTTTGCCATAGATTTCATATGTTTACAATGATCTTCAACCATGTTATGTTGTTTCAAATCTTTAATTGTTTTACGGCATCCATTACAAATTTCAAACATAGGACAAGTAAAACATGAATTTTTAAGACTCATTAAACTCAAATCATTACTGAGGGGTGTTTCAAAACCACCATTCATTTCATATTCAAAATCTATTGGTTTATCAAGATCATCACCAAAAGAGCCGCAAGAATAGTAATCACCTTCTGGTTGGATATTACGAATACCACTATCGCAGTTTCTAGATTGAGGACATATAGTTGGTTTTTTTCTTAGTCTATTTAACATTTGTTGAGTGTTATGTTCCCAATCACTAAGTCCTGCTTTCCAAATTTGAATATATCTCTCATAAATTTTTGATAATCTATATGGTGCTGACTGAGAACCAGATGCCATAGCATAATTTACCTTACAAACAACATTCATCTTCTTAGCAAGTTGTACAGTCTGTATTACAGTATCTTCATTTTCATCCACAATTACCGCAATAAATGATGGTCTATACCCTACATGCTCAAGCATCGCATCAGAACATTTCCAAAAATCTTCTTCTGTAAATTCGCTGTAATCACCTTTAAGTCTACCCCCACCATATTGAAATGAAGTTCCAACACCAATTCTATGATGATTAAAGAGTTCTGCCCATTTTTTTGGTTTCATTAAAAAAGGATACAAATTAGTTGTAAGGGATATTGTCGCTGGCATATCATGTTTATCTAAAAACTCTATTAACTTCCAATAGTAGTTTGGACTCATCATTAAAGGATCACCACCATTTACGATAATAGTTTGCGTTTTAGGGAATCTTTTAAGAAATTTGAATATCTTATTCAAATCAAGTACAGCAGTGTTATCTTCTTGAGTAATTTTAGAAGAAGAACAGAAAGAGCATTTAAAATTGCATAGTTCTGTTGGTTTAATGATTAGGTCCATGGCGAATTCTTTATATTAAAACCAAAGTTTAATGTAATTCTCTCCATGTTAGGTTTTCTAAAATTCTCAACTCTATGCTGAAACTTCAAATCTTGGCTACCTAATATAAGATCATATTTTTTAGGCAGATGAAAACAAGTTACACGTTTGTTTTGTTCCATATTCCTAAACATGATCTCACCACCAGACCCTAACTGCATGTCAGTGAAGTATAATAAAAAGAAAACATTTGCACCTTCAATTAAATCATTATGCCAAACGTCTGAACCAGATGAAGTGCCATTCCAAAGATACGAATATATTAATTTCTTGCTCTCCGCAGAGTTGTCATACTTAGACAAATATGTTTCGTGTAGTAGACTAGCCGTTTTTTTTATTTTTCTTTTCATAAAATTCAAATGATAATTCCAAGCAATTTTGTAATTTTTATTGTCTTTAGATTTTATCCATGGCATTTTTGGAATAGTATCTCTACTCTCTGTATTCATATTTAACCATTTTAATCTTGGAATGGTATCATCAATATGAATAAACATATCTTTTCTATTATCCAGCAAATATCCTTGTTCATTTATTTCCATGGAGATTCCTTAACTTTAAACCTAAAAAGCATTGTTATTCTTTCTTGCTTCAATTCTTTTGTATGCTCAACTCTATGTTGAAACTTTAAATCATCACCTACACTCCCCATTACTATATCGTATTTTTTAGGTAGATGAAAAGTAGTTATTCTTTTATTTTCTTTCATATTTCTGTACATTATCTCACCACCATTATTTGGTTCTGAGTCTGTAAAATACAAATTAAATTGTAAGTTACCACCTTCAGTATCGTGATGCCACTCACACGAACCAGTGTCTGTCCCATTCCACATAGTATAATAATCCAAGTTCTTTTCGGTTTCCCACGGTAAGTAGGTTTCCCAAAGTAAATTGGCAGTTTTTAACATCTTACTTTTCATAGAGTGAAAATAATAATTCCAAGCCACACTTTGCCACCTATCAGACTTTTTTGAATCGCTTCTCTTTAAATATAACCATTTTAATTTTGGTAACGTATCTTTTATATGAATAAACATATTGGGATTGTTCTCAATAAAGCATCCAGAACTTTTATCAAAATTTTCATCAATATGCATTTTACTCCCACCCAACACTTACAGTCATTCTTGGTTTATCTCCAAAATAAGGTCTAATACAATGCACCATAGAACTATTAAAAACTACTAATCTACCTACTTTTGGCTTTATTCTAGTTTTATTTTTTGGATATTCAAAAATATCCAGAGAATCGTAAATATCTAACTCGCCACCTTGCCAACCATTATCATCTATATCTATAAAAAATAAAGTAATAATTTTAGACTCTGTTCCATCATGATGTGGTTCCCAAATCATATTTTCATTATTATCTTCTTCATACTTGACAATCTTAATTAAATGTGATATAGCAATTTTATTTATATTTGAATCTTTACATAACGCAATAGTTTTTGCCTTATTTAAATTTGGAAAATCATCCATATGATTTTTAATATTTATTGCCATATTTTTTTGCATATTAAATCTTGGCAGATCATCCATTGCTGATTTATCAAAAGAAAACTTATGTCTTATCTTGTTAAGTTCTTCTTGGCTTAAAAAATCGTCATAAATTTCTACAGAATTCATTTAATCTTTCCTTTATCATTTCTTCATTTTTATCTAATAATATTTTCATCTCATTAACAATATCTTTATCCTTAAAGTGTCCAACATCAAACTTATCTATACTATGAGAATTATCATCAAGAAATATATTTCTTATCAGTTCTTTGTAAACAAAAAACATTGGTATATCGTTCAATATATTCCACAACTCTTTTGCCACTTCACTCACGTTTTCATAAGTGGTGTATTCTTTTATAAAACTTAAACCCACATGTGGTGTGAATAAATTCATTATGAACATTTCTAAATATTCTTCAAACGTATATGAAAAACACTCAACTATAGTATCATATTCATACGCTACATCACCATATATTGGATTTACTTCAACATCATCCCATTTTCCACTATAGTTGCCATCAAATTGTGTCAGTACCTTTGAGGTTTTTATTTTATATTTTTCTTGATATTCTTTACTAGCAGTTTCAGTTGCTGGTAAAACCATATAAGGATATCTAGTGTCTGCCCACACATCAAGACCTTTCCATTCTTCCCAATCTTTTCCTTCATTATATCCAACTCTATAGTATACTTTAAATTCCTCGTAAAAATCTTTTAATGTGGAACCTGGCATTGCTAAAATTAATTCTAAGTCTAGCCATAATTCCTTTTCTTTAAAATTATTCCATTTATTAGTTAAATGATCCACCAAATCATAGGTTTCCTCAACATCAAGGTCTCTCCTGTTCGCAATTTTTCTCGCTTCTGGTGATATTGATTGTAAACTAATACTAATAACTTGGCGAGTAATATCATGCTCAATCATAAAATCAAGCATTTCTTTTTTCTGTTCCAATTTTAAAGTTTTTAATACCGATAGATTTTCACCAATTTGAACCCCATTATCCACCATGTGCATCATCATTTCTCTATCGCGTTCTTTAAACATTCCTGTATTAGCATCACACAAATCAATATGTACACCTTTGAACCGCCCTATAAATTCCATTTCATCCTTTATCACAGCCATAGGTTTTTTTAGAACTTTTGTTCCAGTACCGCCACCCCACTCACAATAAGAACACTTAAATGGGCATCCTCTAGTGCTTTCATATATCAATGTTATTCGCTCATATAAGTCTATATTTTTAATAAAATGCTTATATTCTTTGGTAAAATAATCTTCACATCTCTTATATACGTTCGTATGTCCAAATGGAAGAGGAATTTTTAAAGAACTACCCAAATAAAATGGAATTTTTTTCTTATCAACAGAATCCTCTAAATACATATCAAGAAAGTATTGAACGAATATTTCTCCTGGAGCAAGAGGGTCTGCAACATAGTCATAATCTTTTATTATATTAGGGTCTTGTTGAGGACCACCCATAACTACTATGGTATCTGGGTCAAGGCCATTTCGTATCCTTTGGTTAATTTTATAATTCCAAACATAATTGGTAAAAAAGACAATAGAACACCCTTTAACATTATCCAAACAATCTTGTATTGTAACTTCATTCCATTTAAATATTGGCTCCACCCAAGTAACTTTTTCTGGATATTTACCATAATCTTCATAAAAACATTTAAAAAGCATCCAATGATAATTAAATTCGGCCCTTGAAGGTATTCCTGTTGGATTTATATAACCTACTTTAATCACCTTTATAGAACTCCATATTCATAAATTGTATCTTTGTGAACCCCTTTAAAACCTTAGACGTATATGGAGTTTCCATTATGGCACTGTCTGGATGGGTAGACATTTTTTTCATTTGAGTGTATAGTGTTTTGGCTGTAGGAACGTAAATAGGTCTGTTCTCAATTTCAGTTTTGCAAAATTTCACCATGATTTTATAAAAGTCTATTTCTTGCCTTCTGGTTAAGCAATCTCTATAAATTCCATTTATTTGAATATTTGACATTATTGTATAATTTTTAGTTTTCTCTGTACCAATCCACCCTAACTCATAATCATTATTCACTGCTGTTTTAGGTGATCCAGTAAATTGAGTAGTATAATCTTCTATCATAGATTTACTATTAACTTCAGATAATAAATTACTTGATAATGGAACACTAAAAACGTACACTTCACTACTCAAAAAATTATCTAAAAAATGAACACATGGGGGTAATTCTATATCAACTGAATAATCAAACACTGTATAGCATACGTTATACTCTATGTCAATTTCTTTAATTGGATTAGTTAATCTTTTCAATCTTGTTGGAAATCTATTTATAAAAGATTGACTTATTGGAGATTTATCACCATTTCCATAAAAAAACATATCATCTTAATCCTTGATTTTCAATATATCTATGTGTCATCTTATAAACACATTCATCAAAAATTTCCTCTGCATATTTGTAATCGTGTGCCATGAAACACCCAAGAGTACATCTATGGAAATATTCACAAGTAGAGCAATTATACTTCTCAAGAAATGCTTTCTCAATAGGTTTGTTATTAGCCTTCTGTATATCGGTTTTATACATCGCCTTATCTCTTGGCTCTTGAACAAGATTTCCACACAAACACATTGTACCATCCTCAAGAACTAATTTTGATGATCTGCATGAAACAACATTACGCTCATTTTCTATCCAAGAACGAATAGGATCAATCTTAGGATAGTTATCTATAAAGTGTGTAAAAATATCGTAATGTTCTTTATCTGTCGGCATACTTCTTTCTGCTTGACAATCAGGCATGTAGTAATCAGCATAAACCTTAACGCCCTTATGATATAATTCGTGCATAAAATCTTTAGGATCAGTTAACCAATATTTGATATTTGATTTAGTAAGAAGGACTCCTATGCCTTCTAGATCATCCCAGAAATCATATACATTTTCTTTGAAAATCTCTAAGTTTGGTTTGTTAAATCTACCTCTAGGATCATATGAAGTTACGAGTTTTGAGTTGCAACCCATGTCTCTACACGCCTTCAATATATCACGCACATAGTCTCTTTTACTAATTACAAGGTTAGTTACCCAATTAATTCCTATACTCTCAAACTTATATTTTTTTCCTAAATCTGTTATACCTTGTGCAAGAGAAATGTAATCATTTTTT
>Ga0222716_10000418_pt1 | contig 36738 bp, 25 predicted proteins | sample C33_13DmetaG_FD_165044 | JGI IMG/M metagenome (GOLD analysis project Ga0222716, IMG submission 165044) | Estuarine water microbial communities from San Francisco Bay, California, United States - C33_13D | ecosystem: Environmental > Aquatic > Marine > Unclassified | place: USA: California... | reverse complement strand
TGAATTATGCCGCGGGTAACCTAAACTTAAATAATACTGGTGTAGATACAACAAGAGGTGTTAACTTTTTAGAAAGATATAAAGATGGTTATTTACATGGACACCTTAGACCTGGTAAAGATGATACTTATGATTTAGGTTCTAGTACTTACCAATGGGCAAACGGTTACTTTGATCAAGTTGTTTATGCAGATGGGTTAGACATAGGTGGAAATATAGCTGTTAGCGGTACAGTAGATGGCGTAGACATAAGTGCTTTACCAACATCTTTTGCTCCTACAAACGCTGAAGCAAACGTGCAAGCGGATTGGACTGAAACCACAACGACTAGCGATTCATTTATTCTAAACAAACCTAGTACGTTCCCACCTAGCTCACATAATCACGATGGTAGATACCTAAGAACACACACAAGGTACTCAGACGACCTTGATACAATTAATACATCAGGTGTTTATATCTGGGATGTAAGTGAGGCTGATGATGAGCCTACAGGGGCGTCAGATGGATTGCTTACTATAAAGTATTGGGATTCATCATCTTGGGCAACAGCATCTTTTCAAGATTTTCATAATAGAAAGTTACATATAAAAAGTAAAAAGAATGGAACTTGGCAAACTGATTGGGCGCAAGTTTGGACTACAGACCAATTAACAACTACTAATAAAACTAACTACGATACAGCATATACTCACTCACAAGCTGCTCACGCGCCAACAGACGCTGAAGCAAACGTACAGGCTGATTGGACTGAAACTACCACAACAAGTGATGCTTTTATACTTAATAAGCCTACTACGTTTCCGCCAAGTACTCATAATCATGATGGTAGATATCCAAAGTCAGATGTTTCAACAGCAGCGGACAGTTGGGATTCAACTGAGTTTTCTCAATATACTTTTAGTGGTTGGGATGCAAATGGTGCAGATTGGACTCCTTCAACAGGTTGGTATTGGGGATTAACTTTACCTCATGTATCTAATACTTCTAGTTATAATTATAGTGGTCAAATTGCTATTGCAAATACTACTAGTGCTGAAATGTATGTTAGAACTATTAGTAATGGTACTGAAAATTCTTGGAAACAAGTATATCACGAAGGTCATAAACCTACATTTGCTGAGATATCAACAACACCAACAACTTTAGCAGGATATGGTATAACTGATGCTGCTCCTAGTACAGTAGTAAACCAAACAGATTTTGTTTCTGCTACAAACGGCGGGACTTTTAGTGGGGCTATAACAATAGAACAAAATGGTGATGCACTTAATTTAAGATCAACAACAAATGGACAACCTGCTAATCTTACATTTAGTACTAATGTCCCTGATTCTCAAATTGGACATATTAAATATAGTCACTCAAATAGTGCTTCTTATGGTAGTGGTGAATCGTTTGTTATAGGAGGTACTGAAACTAGTATGACTATACTTGCTGATGGGAAGTTAATGTATAAAGATGGTATATATAAAAAACCAAGTAGTGGTACTGGTGCAGGTACTAGAAAAGATTCTAATTGGGACACGGCGTATACTCACTCTCAGGCAGCACACGCACCTACAGATGCTGAAGCGAATGTGCAAGCGGACTGGAATGAGACAACTAATACTAGCGATGCATTTATTCTAAACAAGCCTGCATTACCAACAGATTTTGTATCTAAAGCAAACGGCGGGGATTTTTCAGGTCAAATAGGAATAAAAAATGGGAATGTTTGGAGTACTTCAACACAAGGCCTATCTACTGGATCATTACATATTGACCCTGAAATAAGTACAGATCATGGAGGTGGGGCAATAACATTTGGTGCTTCTGATGCTTCTAATGGTACAAATGCACAAGCAGGTATATATATTAGATCAGATGGTAGTTATGGTACTAGGATGTATTTTTCTACAACTGATTCATATGCTACAGGTTCTAAGTCGGCTATGTATATAAATCATAATAAAGATGTTTATTTCCTAGATGATATAGATGTTGCTGGAGATATAACTTTAAGTGGTAGCGGTGTAAGAAGTATAAAATCTGGTGGAGATATTGCTTTAAAAACTTCGACTGGAGAATATGCTCTTTATGGTGCCGCAAACGGAAACACTAATTTATACTACAATGGTGTACGACATTTCAGAACTGGTCCTAGCGGTGTAGTAGTAACAGGTTCGTTGGAATCTGGTGCTGGAAATTTTTCAGGAGATTTAGAGATCGCTAAAACAGATCCTAAATTAATATTTTATGACAACTCCGGAGCAAATACAACTCCTAATGGAGAAATTGTTTTTTCTGAAGTAGACAACACTGAAAACTTTAAACTTAGATACAATGGTACTAATGATCGTTTTGAGTATCGGGGATTAGTTGGAAGCACTGACACATTATTAGGTTACTGGAATAGAAGCACTGATACATCATTACATGTTGTAGGTTCAATATCAACAGGATCAGATGGTAATTCTGATAATTGGAACTCAGCATATACATTCAGTACAAGTGAGTTTTTAGCAGATAAACACATATACACTCCAAATGAAAACGGAAGTAGTGGTAGTGGTTACTACATGCCTATGGTTAAAGGAGGAGTTTATACAACTTCTGATACAACAAAAACAGGTTACTTAAAAATAAAAGTTCCTTCGTTTGCGGCAAATCAAATGATGTCTTTCACTGTGGATATTTATGAATACAATAGCGATAGATCTCAAAGCATAAAATTAGGTGGTTACAACTACGCTAGTAGTTCCCCTTATTGGTATAACACTTTTGCTATTGCAACTCAAGATTCAGACAATAGGAATTTAAATGTTAGGTATATTACAGATGATACCAATGATGAGCATTTTATTCTTATAGGAGAAAGTGATACAAACTGGACTTATCCGCAAGTGGTTGTTAGAGATTGGTTGTCTGGTTACAGTACTAGTTTATCAGAAATGACAGGATCCTGGGATATTGATTTTGTAACTACTTTTACAGGTAATAACAATGCGACACATAGCGACAACCATCCATATGCACATTGGAATAGGATAGAAGATAAACCTTCTACGTTTACACCGAGCTCTCATAATCACGATGACAGGTATTATACTGAAACCGAGTTAAATGCAGGTCAGTTAGATAATAGATATTATACTGAAGCAGAGATGAATGCGTCATGGTATAACGCGGCTACTACGAGATCAAAGTTTACCACTACTGACGGTACTCAAGACGACTACACGCTTAAAGTAAGCGACGAAGGTAACCTTAGCGGTAACAAATGGTACCACGTTGCAACAACAACTAGTGGTAATGGAGGTTTGCACATGAGAGGTTTTATATCTAACCACGTAGAAGCCTTTGCAGCGCAGAAATTTGATTTAGCAATACAAGTTAGACAAGGAAATAATGGCGGGCAATTAGAAATAAATGGTAGCGTGGATGTCTTTGATAATGACACTGCTACTAACGATACCGATAAAGTAGGTGTTAGAGTTGTTAAATCCGCCGAGAACGGAACTTACGATGAATTCAAAGTCTATATAAGAACATGTAGATATTCTATGGCTCACGTTAGAATGACTAAAGAAGGAAATTCATTTACATTTAACACAAACGGATCTTCAGTCACAACAGAACCAGCACCAGTTACTGGTGGTCACTTAGAGATAGATACTTCTAATGGAAACTCTGGTTTTACAGAAGGTAACCACTTAATAACTGATAGTCAAATTGTAGCGACTTTTGCAACAACGACTATTGGTGGCATTAATGGTACTACTCTTTATAACAAAGAAGACAATTTAGTTTTAATGTCTGGTGGTAGTAACGGTACTAACTTACAATTAAACGATGCCAATGGTGAATACGTGTTTACTTCTGGAGATGTTAAAATTAACGAAGGTAGTCTTTCTATGTCATCAGATGGTAGCAACCACGTTGTTTTATCAGAAAGCGGCTCTGGTGATTTTAAAATTGATGCAAATGGTGATATAACTTTAGATGCTAATGGTGCAGACATAATATTAAAAGATAACAATCTTGAGTACGGGGGAATACGTAACTTTGATGCTGGTAATCTTATTTTAGCATGTAAACAAAACATTAAAGACATAATATTTGAAGGACGAACTAGCACCGGTACTCCTTTTACTGCTCTTACTTTAGATATGTCTCAATCTGGTAAAGCAATATTCAATAATGATGTCGTAGCTTACTCTGATAAAAAATTAAAGAAAGATATTAAAACGTTAGATGGATCTAAGGTCTATGATATGCGTGGTGTTAGTTTTACTAGAAAAGACAATGGAGAGGTTGGATCAGGTGTTGTGGCTCAAGAAATGCAAGAAGTAGCGCCTGAACTTGTTAGTGAAACAGACGGAACTTTAGGTGTATCTTACGGAAACATAACAGGGTATTTAATTGAAGCTATAAAGGATTTAAAACAAGAAGTAGAAGAACTTAAAAAACAAATAAAAAATGGCAATAACTTATAGTACTAATATACTACATTTAAAAGGCGCTCCTAGCTTTCAAGATCTAACTAACGTTATAACTGAGGTTGAGTTTGAAGTTGTAGCTGTGGATGGTGATTATACTCATAATAGCATAGGTCATATAAAGGTAGATTTAAACGAAGATGAATTTACTGCATTTGAAGATGTAACTGAAGAGCAGGTTATTGGATGGGTGGAATCTCACCCTGTCCATCAAGCACATCAAAACCATTTACAAGAGTTTATAAATAATTTAAAACAACCTACAGACGTAGGTATGGAAAAACCTTGGTTGTAAAATGGCAGTTCCTGGAAGCGGAAGTTTAAGTTTATTTTCTATAGCTAATGAAAAACTTAGTGATGACTATAATGATGGTGATGATGGATCTGGACCATATAGTCTAAGAGACATAACTCTAGGAGGTCCTACTACTGTAGGCGGCGAAGATTACGATGCAACAAATGGTTTTAGTCCTTATCACCCTAATAACGAAACTGGTTATAATATGTCAGAGTTTTACAACTATGACCATGATTACACGGCACCAGCCTGTAATATAGCGTATGAAACCGGAGGTAAAGGAACATTTAATTTTCCTATAAATTTAGGTACAGGCACTGGTACTGTGACTATAGAATATCAAGCTTTCACTGCTCCTGATAAATTTACTTTTACATGGAATGGAAACACATATACTAGTGGTGACGGAAATGGAACGGGAAATAGTTTTGTAGGAGGTTCCCAGTATGCTAATAACAGCGCTGTTCAGCCACTAGATACTTTGACAGATAGTTATGGGACTAGTGGATCTCAAGCTCAGTACGGTGGTAGAGGTACTATTACGTTCAACAAGAATTCATCAACTAGTTCTTCAAACATGCGAATAGATGCTCCGTTGACTGGTACGGGTTGGTGGTTTTCAGTTAGCTGTCCAGGTAACCAAGTTATAGGTGGAGGAGACGGTATAGCTCCTACTATAACCGCAGGTGTTTTAACTACTTTTGGTAGTAATGTTGTAATGAACGGGAACATTTCAGATTTAGGTACTACCTCCGACTTTACTACAACTGGAACTGTTAGTGAAAAAGGTTTTGTTTATTTACCAGGTGTTAATACTTTAATTAACTTTTATAGAGATACGCCAAGCGGCACATTTACATCTGATGTGGTTGAGGTTTTAGAAGATGATTCAACTATAAACACAACTGGATCTTTTAACGAGTCTGCAACTGCAACTTCAACTGGAGCTACCTTATCAACAGCAGCTGCTACATCTGTGACCGAAACCGCGTTTGTAGCTAACTACACTCCTACTAGTCTAGGTGGTGTTCCTATTAGTTTTAGAGCTTTTGCTAAAAACGCCGCAGGTACTACTTACAGTAATATTGTATACTCTAGTACACCAGGTAATATAGATGAAATTGGAATAACTTATTGCAACAATGGCTTTAGCCAAACCCCAATAGTGTCAATTTCTGGAGGTGTATTAGCGGAAGCTACTGGTAACGATTATGTAAAAAACACTTCTTACAATGGAACCTCTAGTTCTGCAATAACACAAACTATAACAGAAGATACGGTTTCATTAACGAGTAGCAATACGTACAACTATAGAGCTGTAGCTAGACAAGGTACAACTATTGTTTACGGTAATATAAGAAGCTTTACTGTTCAAGCTTCGTACGACTTTAACGCAACGATAACTGTTCGCCCTGATAATATCTATAGTACATACGCTTATGGTTACGGTAGTTCTGTAAATTATTTCCCAACCATGGGTTCTATGACTAGTTATATATTTAAATCTAAAACTATCATAGCTGTTTATTTCCAGGATCAAATTTCTACTGATTACTTGTATATAAAATTTAGTGGAACAAAACCCTCTTTTAGTAACTTGGTTATAAACGGAACTAGCTACGGTGCATCTAGCACTTGGCAGTCCGCTGGCACTGGTGAGTGGAGGAAAGTAGTTACAAGTAACCCAATGGGCACAACTTATGGTTACGCAACACTTAATATGAGTAATTAAATAATGTGAAAACAGCGTAATAATATAAACATAGAATAACAATTAAATTAAATCAAAGTAAATTATGGCAAAAAAAGAACAAGTAGTAGATTTATCACCTAAGGCTGATAAAATTACAGAGGAACAATTAACTGGCTTACAATCGTTACTTAACGAGATAAACAAAAATCAATTATCAGTAGGTCAAATAGAAACACAAAAATCTAGATTAATAGAAGGTATTAACCAATTACAAAAGAAGCTTATGGAGATGCAAACATCTTTAGAGGAAGAGTACGGTAAAGTTTCTGTTAATATTAGTGATGGATCAATATCTGAATTACCACAGAATGAAGCTGATAAGAAAGATTAGTATCGGTAAGGATTATAAAAATGAAGCTATGCATTATGCCGTGGGTCAAGAGGTCTACGGCGGGCATACTATTTGTCATATAACGGAAGAAGACGACAAGTTTAGTATATTTATTAAAAAAGCTGATGAGGTTTTACCTTGGAAAGATTTTAATAAAAACATGGCTGTAGCTATAGAGTATAATCTAGAGTATTAATGAGAAGTATATTTGACTTTGTTGTTGAACCATTAGGTGGTAGATACAGCAATACCAAGGATATTAATGGTGTTAACTTAATACTAAATACGCAAATATTCACACATCAAAACGTAAATAGGTTAGCAATAGTTAAAAGCTTACCTATAACAGGTGACACTAATATTAGCATAGGTGATCAAGTTGTTGTTCATCATAATGTTTTTAGAAGGTATCATGACGTTAGAGGAGTGGAAAAGAATGGCAAGAGTTACATAGATGATGATAATTATTTATGTTCTTTTGACCAGATATTTTTATATAAAAACAAAAACGAGTGGAAAGCACCTAAAGGTTATTCATTTGTTAAACCTATTGAATCTAATAATATTTTTAATCTAAACAAAGAGTTACCCAGTATAGGTGTTGTAAAGTATCTTGATGAGAACTTTGACTCACAAATAAAACAAGGTGACCTAGTTGGTTTTACTCCTGGTAGCGAGTATGAGTTTATAGTAGATGACGAAAGATTATATAGAGTTAGATCTCAATCATTAACTATAAGGTATGAATATCAAGGAGACGAAAAAGAATATAATCCAAGCTGGACATAAGGCAGTCGAAGAGTTAATAAAGGTTGCTAAAGAAGCTATAGTTGATTCAGATGACGATATATCAGCTGATAGGTTAAAGAACGCTGCTGCAACAAAAAAGCTAGCTATATTCGATGCTTTTGAGATACTAAATAGGATACAAGAAGAAGAGGATATGTTAAACAATAAACCTAAAGAAGAAACTAAACAGTCTGCTTTTGGTGGTTTTGCGGAAAGAAGATCTAAGTAATGTACGAGCAAACGTTATACAAGGTCATAGAACCTATAAAAATAAATACCATTAAAAGACTTAACAAGTCTAAGAAATGGAAGTATGGCTACGACAAGGAGCATGACATTGTTGTTATAAGTAAAACTGGGCAAATAGGTGAAGTATATGAAATACAGAATTTAAAAATAGCTTTACCAAAAATAATTAATCCAGTAAAATTCAGTAAAGATAAATGGGAGGTTACTGAGTATCCAAAAGAACTTAAAAGAATTAAGACTGTATTTGATTGGAGAGATTACCCTGATGAATTTAAAGAAAAATGGTATGAGTATATTGATAAAGAGTTTAAGTATCGCGAAGAAGGTTTCAGTTTTATTAACAAAGGCGAGCCTACTTACATTACTGGTACTCATTACATGTACTTGCAGTGGTCCAAGATTGATGTTGGGCAGCCAGACTTTCGAGAAGCAAATAGATTATTCTACATATTTTGGGAAGCTTGTAAAGCCGACTCAAGGTCATATGGTATGTGCTATCTCAAGAATCGACGCTCAGGTTTTTCTTTCATGGCATCCGGAGAGTGCGTTAATATGGCGACAATATCAACCGACTCACGGTTCGGGATACTGTCCAAATCTGGCCCCGATGCGAAAAAGATGTTCACAGATAAGGTGGTACCTATATCCGTCAACTACCCATTTTTCTTTTCACCGATACAGGACGGAATGGATAGACCAAAAACCGAACTTGCCTATCGTGTACCCGCGTCCAAACTTACCAGGAGATCCATCGTTAGAACAACCAAGCAAACCGAAGCCGAGACGTTATCAGGGCTCGATACGACGATCGACTGGAAGAACACCGGTGACAACTCCTACGATGGGGAGAAACTCAAACTCCTCGTCCACGATGAATCGGGTAAATGGGAGAGGCCGAACAACATCCTCAACAACTGGCGAGTTACGAAAACAACGTTAAGATTAGGTAGTAGAGTAATAGGTAAGTGTATGATGGGATCAACATCAAACGCTTTAGACAAAGGAGGGGATAATTTTAAAAAACTATATAAAGCTTCAGATGTTACAAAAAGAAACCGCAATGGACAGACAAGCTCGGGATTATATTCTTTATTCATACCTATGGAGTGGAACTACGAGGGATTCATTGATTCTTTTGGATTACCTGTATTCGAAACACCTGAAACAGAGAAAGTTGGACCTTTTGGCGAGACTATAGATATAGGTATATTAGAACATTGGCAAAATGAAGTTGATGGGTTAAAAGATGATGGTGACGCTTTAAATGAATTTTATAGACAATTCCCAAGAACAGAAGAGCACGCGTTTAGAGACGAGACTAAAAATAGTATATTCAACTTAGCTAAGATATACGAACAGATAGATTACAACGAAGAAACAAACTACATAAACACTATAACCACGGGTAATTTCCAATGGGCTAACGGTGTTAAAGATAGTAAGGTTATATTTTATCCTGATAAAAACGGTAGATTTAAATTGAGCTGGACACCACCAGTTCACTTACAGAATAACGTTATATTAAAAAATGGCTATAAGAAACCAGGTAACGAACATATGGGTGTTTTTGGTTGTGATAGCTACGATATATCTGGTACAGTTGATGGTAAAGGTTCTAAAGGTTCTTTACATGGTTTAACTAAGTTTAGTATGGAAGACGCTCCAGCTAATCATTTTTTCTGTGAGTATATAGCTAGACCCCAAACCGCGGAGATATTTTTTGAAGACGTATTGATGGCATTGATTTTTTATGGTATGCCTATACTAGCAGAGAATAACAAACCACGTTTATTGTATTACTTAAGAAGAAGAGGGTATAGAGGCTTCTCAATGAACAGACCCGATAAAATATGGAACAAACTATCTGTTGCTGAAAAAGAAGTTGGTGGAATACCAAACTCTAGTGAAGATATAAAACAAGCACATGCAGCAGCGATAGAGATGTATATACAGGATCACGTAGGTATTAAAGCAGATGGAACACATGGTACTGTTTACTTTAATGAGTTACTAAATGATTGGTCTAAGTTTGATATAAACAATAGAACGAAGTTTGATGCATCTATAAGTTCTGGTTTAGCTATAATGGGTTGTAATAGACATTTATATGCTCCAAACGCCAAAGTAGAAAAACAAAAACTAAATATAAGTTTCGCAAGGTATAAACAGGGTGGAACACATTCAAAATTAATAGAAAATTAATATGGCTGAGTCAGTTGTTAAAAGTTCTTTTCCAAGTCAAGTCGCTAGCGATTTAGAAAAAGTGAGTAAAGACTACGGTTTGAAAGTTGCTAAAGCAATTGAGAGCGAGTGGTTCAAGAGAGATTCTGGTACTAACAGATTCTTTGGTAACCAAACAGAGTTTCACAAGCTTAGATTATACGCTAGAGGAGAACAATCAATACAAAAATACAAAGACGAGTTATCTATAAACGGTGATTTATCTTACTTAAATTTAGACTGGAAACCAGTACCTATTATACCTAAATTTGTAGATATAGTAGTTAATGGTATATCAGAAAGACTATTTGATATAAAAGCATACTCTCAAGATCCATCAGGCGTAAGTAAAAGAACTGCTTATATGGAATCTATGCTTAGAGATATGAGAACAAAAGACCTAAACGCTTTCGCTAAAGAAGCTTTCGGTGTTGATTTATCAGAGAACGAGCCAGAGGTGTTACCAGACTCACAGCAAGAGTTAGATCTACACATGCAGTTGAGTTATAAGCAAGCTGTTGAGATTGCTGAGGAGCAAGCTATTAACGTTGTCTTAGAAGGTAATAAGTATGATTTAACAAGAAGAAGAGTTAACTACGATTTAACTGTTCTTGGTATGGGTGCTGTTAAGACTGTGTATAGCAAGTCAGAAGGTATAAAAGTAGAATACGTTGATCCTGCAAATATGGTTTACTCTTACACTGAGTCGCCATATTTTGACGACATATACTACGTTGGAGAAGTAAAAACAATTCCAGTAAACGAACTTAAAAAGCAATTCCCTAACTTATCTAAGGAAGAGTTAGATAAAATAACTGGACAAGGGTTTCAGAATAGTGGTTTCTATAATAGGAGCTTAACTGAGTCTAATCAAAACGATAAAAATCAAATACAGATATTGTACTTTAACTATAAGACTTATGCTAACGAAGTTTATAAAGTTAAAGAAACAGCTACAGGAGCTAGTAAGGTCATAATAAAAGATGACACCTTCAATCCAATGGAAGATCAAATGCTTGAAGCTAAGTATGGTAGAATGGCTAGATCACTAGAGGTTTTATATGAAGGAGCTTTAGTATTAGGAACTGAAATACTACTTGACTGGAATCTAAGTAAAAACATGATGCGACCTAAAAGCGATAATACTAAAGTTAAAATGAACTATAGTATAACTGCACCTAGAATGTATAAGGGACGCATAGAGTCACTTGTAGGGCGTATAACTGGTTTTGCTGATATGATACAGCTAACTCATTTAAAACTGCAACAGGTGATGTCTAGAATGACTCCTGACGGTATATACTTGGATGCAGACGGTCTAGCTGAAATAGATTTAGGTAATGGGACTAATTACAATCCACAAGAAGCATTAAACATGTTCTTTCAAACTGGTTCTATTATAGGTAGATCAATGACGTCAGAAGGTGACATGAACCCAGGTAAAGTTCCTATTCAAGAAATATCAAGTGGAAACGGCGGTGCTAAAATGCAGAGCTTAATAGGTACTTACAATTACTACCTACAAATGATAAGAGACGTAACTGGTTTAAACGAGTCTACAGACGCGTCTACTCCTTCTAAAGATGCTTTAGTTGGTATTCAAAAAATAGCAGCAGCTAATAGTAACACAGCTACTAGACATATACTGCAATCAGGTCTATACATAACATCTGAAATAGCGGAAGCAGTTTCACTTAGAATATCAGACATACTTGAGTTTTCACCAACTAGAGAAGCTTTTATACAAAAAATAGGTATACACAATGTTTCAACTCTATCTGAGTTATCTAATTTACATTTATCAGATTTTGGTATATACATAGAATTAGCGCCTGATGATGAGCAAAAACAAATGCTCGAGCAAAACATACAAATGGCTTTATCTAGTGGAGGTATTGATCTGGAAGACGCTATAGATCTTAGAGAGATTAAAAACATAAAGCTAGCAAATCAGCTCTTGAAAATACGTAGAAAAAAGAAACAAGAGAGAGATCAATTAATGCAACAGCAAAATATACAAGCTCAAGCACAAGCAAATGCTCAGGCTCAACAAGTTGCTGCTCAGGCTGAAGTACAAAAAAATCAATCAATAACAGAGCAGAAAATGCAGTTAGAGCAAATGAAGGCTCAAATTGAAGATGAGAAATTAGCTAAAGAAGTTTTATACAAAAAAGAATTAATGAACCACGAGTTTCAAATAAATATGAGACTTAAAGGTATGGAGGTTGAAGGTATGAAAAATAAAGAGAGATACAAAGAGGATCGCAAAGACGAAAGAACTAAAATTCAAGCATCTCAACAAAGCGAGTTAATCGACCAAAGAAATAGTGGTAAACCACCTAAAAACTTTGAATCTGCAAGTAATGATATACTTGGAGGCGGTTTTGATCTAGGAGCAACAGATCCTAGATAATTATTTATTAATTTTATAATATTATATTATGTCAGAAGAAAAACAAGATGAACTTCAAGAGGAGGCCGTAGAGCAAACTCAAGAGGTTAAAGAAGAGGTTGCTACAGAGGAACCAACCGACGATGGGCCAAAAGCTGAGCAATTAGAAGATGGTACGTTTAAATTAGATTTATCTCAAGGTTCAAAAGAACCAGAAGTAGAACAAGAACCAGAGCCAGAAGCACAACCAGAACCAGAAGCTGAAGAGCAATTTGCTGGTTTAGAGGAAGTTACAGAAGAGCAACCGGTAGAAGAGCAAGTAGAAGAGCAAGTTCAAGAGGCTGTAGAGAATCTTGAGGAACAACTCGACAAAGCTATCGACGATCAAGTAGATAACGGTGTTGAATTACCAGAAAACATCCAAAAAGTTGTAGAGTTTATAAACGAAACAGGTGGTTCGCTAGAAGACTATGTCAAGTTAAATCAAGATTTTACAAGCTACGATGATAAGTCTTTACTTAGAGAATATTACAAACAAACAAAACCTCACCTAGACAACGATGAAATAAACTTTCTAATGGAAGATCAGTTTTCATTTGATGAAGACATCGATGAGGAAATAGATATTAAAAGAAAAAAATTAGCGCTAAAAGAGCAGGTTGCAAGTGCTAAAAACCACTTAGACGGGTTAAAGTCTAAATATTACGAAGAAGTTAAAGCTGGTTCTAGGCTCGCGCCAGAACAACAAAAAGCTGTAGACTTTTTCAACAGATATAACAAAGAGTTAGAGGAAACTAACAAGGCTCAAGGTTTACAACAAAAAGTATTTCAAGAAAAAACTTCTCAAGTTTTTAACGATCAGTTCAAAGGTTTTGAATATAAGGTTGGAGAAAAGAAATACAGATTTAATGTAAAAGACGCTGCAAAGGTTAAGGATACACAAAGCGACATTAACAATTTTGTCAAGAAGTTCTTGAATGAAAAAAATGAAATGTCAGATGCTTCAGGTTATCACAAATCTTTATTCACAGCTATGAACCCTGATCTAGTAGCTCAACACTTTTACGAACAAGGTAAAGCCGATGCTGTTAAAAACAGTATGGCTAAATCTAAAAACATCGATATGGATCCAAGGTCTACTCACGAGAAGGCACCAAATCCAAATGGGTTTACAGTAAAAGCAGTTGATAGTAGTTCTAATGACTTTAAGTTTAAAATAAAAACAAGATAATTTAACTATTAAAATTAAAAATTATGCCTTTTAATTCATCAGGTGCTGCATTAGCGCACCTAACACCAAGACCTGTAAAAGATTTATATGGGTCAAACTACCTGTCTATCACAGGAAATGATTACAACTTTACTAAACAATTCCTACCAGAAGTTTACGAAAAAGAAGTTGAAAGATTCGGTAACAGAACTGTTGCAGGATTCTTGAAAATGGTAGGAGCTGAAATGCCTATGGCTTCTGATCAAGTTGTTTGGTCTGAGCAAGGTCGTATTCACATTGCTTATACTGGAGCTGTTGGAACTGACGTTTCTGCAGGTTTAATTACTTTTAGTGAGGCTCACAATATTAATGTAGCTGATACTATTATTGTTAACAAAGGTGGTGTAACTTTAAAATGTTACGTAACTGCTACTCCTGCTGCAACTACAATTAACGCTATACCTTACACTGCTGCTGATATCTCTGGATTAGGTGCTGATGGTGTAACTGGTTTAAATGTATTTGTATATGGATCTGAGTATAAGAAAGGTTCTGCTAACGTAGGAAACTCTAAAGATGCTGATTTTACTACTTTTACAAATAAGCCAATTATTTTAAGAGACAAGTACAGCGTTAATGGATCAGATACTGCTAGTATCGGTTGGGTAGAAGTAACTACTGAAGCTGGAACTGGAGGATACTTATGGTACTTAAAGTCTGAGCACGAAGCAAGATTAAGATTTGAAGATCAATTAGAAATGGCGATGATTGAAGCTGAGCCAGTATCTTCTTCTCAACTTGACACTGCTTTAGCTAGTACTGGAAATCATGGTACACAAGGTTTATTCTCTGCTATCGAAGAAAGAGGATTAATCTATAACAACCCTGATTTTGGATCTACTGCAGCTGGTGAAGGTTTAGCTGAATTTGATGTTGTATTACAAGAATTAGATAAGCAAGGTGCTATCGAAGAAAACATGATGTTCTTAAATAGAGGAACTTCATTAGCAATCGATAACATGTTAGCTACTCAAAATTCTTACGGAACTGGAGGTACATCTTATGGTGTATTTGACAACTCTGAAGATATGGCAATTAACTTAGGATTCTCAGGATTCAGAAGAGGTTCTTATGATTTTTACAAGTCTGACTGGAAATACCTAAACGATGGTACTACAAGAGGATTAATTGGAGATGTACAAGGAGTATTAGTTCCTGCTGGAACAAGTACTGTTTACGATCAACAATTAGGTAAAAACATCAAAAGACCATTCTTACACGTACGTTACAGAGCTTCTGAAGCGGATGATAGAAGAATGAAGTCTTGGATCACTGGATCTGTTGGTGGTAACTACACTAGCGACGAAGATGCGATGAACGTTCATTTCTTATCAGAAAGATGTTTATGTGTTCAAGCTGCTAACAACTTTATCTTGTTCAAAGATACTGATGGTGTTACTGGAGACTAATCAATAACATGTGTAATTCTTACCCTCGTTGAACTGACGGGGGTAATTATTACCCTTATTAAATTATATTATATCATGAAAAAAGCAAATACAACTCCAAGCACTTGGGAGATTAAAGATAGAGTTTATTTATTAAAAGGTAACAAATCACCTTTATTATTTACAGTACCCGCAAAACACAGTAGAGCAAAGTCTTTATTATGGTTTGATGAAGATAAGGGTCTTCAAAGGGAATTAAGATATGCAACCAACCAAAACTCACCTTTTGTAGATGAGCAAAAAGGTACAGTAACACTAGGTCATATATTTTTTAGAGATGGAAAGCTAATGGTGCCAAAGCAAAAGCAGAATTTACAAAAACTGTTATCGCTTTATCACCCATTAAATGGTAAGTCTTATTACGAAAAAGATGATGTTAAAGAAGCTGAAGTTGATTTATCTTACTTAGAGATGGAAATAGAGGCTTTAAAAATAGCTTCTTCTTTAGATATTGACGATTGTGAAGCTTTATTAAGAGTTGAAACTGGTTCTAATGTATCTTCCATGACTAGTAAAGAAATAAAAAGAGATACAATAGTTTTCGCTAGAAATAATCCGCAACAGTTTTTGAGAGTTATTCAAGATGAAAACATTAAATTAAAAAACATAGCTCACAAAGCCGTTGATCAAAAAGTAATAAAACTATCACCAGATGGTAGATCTTTTGCTTGGGCTAAAAACGGTAGAAAACTAATGGCTGTACCATTTGATCAAGAACCATATCCAGCTTTAGCTGCTTGGTTTAAAACAGATGACGGTATAGAAATTTTAGAGAGTATACAAAAGAAAATAAAATAGATTACCTTATAGTAGTTAGGCTACTTCGGTAGCCTAGTTATTATAAATAAAAAAAAATTATGGCAGTAAGTATAGATACAGTATATCAAAGGGTTTTAGCTATTGCTAATAAAGAACAAAGAGGTTATGTAACACCTCAAGAGTTTAATATATTAGCTAATCAAGCTCAGATGGATATATTTGAGCAATACTTTTACGATAAAAATCAATTCCTTAGACAACCAGGAAATGACACTACTTATTCAGACATGATAGATCTTCTAGATGAAAAGATTGACATATTTGAAAAATATAGAGCAGTTGTTGTTTTGGGATCTGATGGGATTGCTACTATGCCAGATTATTATAGAATGGGTGAATTATATACTGACGCTTGTGGTAGGTTTGTTGAGATAGAAAAAATAAATCAAAACGAGGTACATCATATATTAGCTTCCCCATTAACAGCACCTACTTTAAATTACCCAGTATATGTTAGAATAGGTGGGACTACAGAGATTAATAGAAATAGATCAATACAAATTTATCCAACAACCATACCTACAAGTTCTACAGTTGTGTGTAACTACATAGCTAGGCCAACTCAAGTTGCTTGGGGTTATGTAGTTGTAAATAATCAAGCACTATACAATTCATCTTCTACTACTAACTTTGAATTACACGAGGCTGAAGAAACTAATTTAGTTTTTAAAATATTAGCTTTAGCGGGGATTATAATTAAAGATCCTAACTTATACCAACAAGCATCTACAGAGAACGTACAAGATATTCAAGAAGAAAAACAATAAGATATGCCTTTATTCACAGGAACACAACAACAGTACTACAATAATTCTCAGTCTTTTACTGGTAATGGTTCTGCTACTGCTTTCACCTTAACATTTTCTCCTTTACCAACTAGCATAAATGATTTTAAAGTATTTATCGATGGTTTAGAGGTAAATACAGCCTTGTATGATGGAACACCTTACAATAACAGCACAGGTGTTTTAACTTTTGATACAGCTCCTGCTAATGGCGCTACTATATTGATTAGACAAATTAATTTTCCAGAGCAATTTGGAAATTATCAATTTATAAGTATTAGCGATATAATAAACAACTTCATAATATCTTACGTAGGAGAAGATAAAATAATACCTAAAGCCAGAAGATCAGATATTGTTTTTCATGCACAGAGAGGTATGCAGGAGTTAAGCTACGACACTTTTAAATCTACTAAGTCACAGGAAATAGAAATACCACCTTCACTAACTATGAAGCTACCTCATGATTATGTTAACTATGTTAAAGTAGCATGGAAAGATAGCTCAGGTATAGAACATATAATATATCCAACAGGTAAAACAAGCAACCCAACAGCTATACTACAGCAGGACGATTTTGGTTATTCTTTTGATAACGATGGTACATTGCTAGTAGCTCAAAATTCAGATTCTTGGAGAGACTTTAGTAGAAGTGCTCAAATAGATTCAGCTGATCCTAGCGCTAGCTTGTACGATTACCTAACGGATTCAGGTAGGAGATATGGTTTAAATCCTGAAACAGCTCAGTCTAATGGTGTTTTCTATATAGATACAGCTAGAGGAATGATACATTTTAGCTCTGATATGAATGCTAAAACAGTTGTGTTAAAATATATTAGTGATAGTTTAGGTACTGATGCTGACATGATAGTTCATAAGTTTGCTGAAGAAGCTATGTATAAGTACATGGCACATGCTATTTTATCTACTAGAGCTAACGTGCAAGAGTACTTAGTTAATAGATTTAAAAGAGATAAGTTTGCAGCTATAAGAACAGCTAAATTAAGATTATCAAATTTAAAATTAGAAGAACTTACTCAAGTAATGAGAGGTAAGTCTAAACAAATAAAACACTAAAGCATGCCAGAAATCAAACGAGATTTTCGTGCGGGTCGAATGAATAAAGATCTGGACGAGAGATTAGTTCCGAGAAGTGAGTATAGAGACGCTTTAAACGTGCAAGTAGCTAGTTCAGAAGGTGATGATGTTGGAGCTATACAAAACGTTCTTGGGAATAAACTAGCTTATTCTTCCCTGATAAACATAGCAGGAGGGAAATGTATTGGTTCTTGTAGAGATTCAGCTAATGATAAAATATACTGGTTTGTAACAGGTAGCTCTATTGATGCTATAATAGAATATGATCAATATACAAAAACTTCTTCCCCTGTCTTAATCGACACTGCTAACGTTCTAAATTTAAACTCTGCTAATCTAATTACAGGTGTTAATATAATAGAAGGTTTACTATTCTTCACAGACAACAACTCGGAACCAAAAATGATAGATATAGCTAAATTTAAAGCTGGATCTACAGACTTTTCTACTCACACTACGCTAACAGTAGCGCATAATGGTGTTAGTTCAGGAGCATATAATTTTACTCTTGATGATGTTACTGTTATAAGAAAATCACCAACAGAGGCTCCAACTTTAGAAATGTCTTCATCTTCTAGAGACGGTATAGTCGAGAGTGTTTGTTTAGGTAAGTCTTTTACTGATAGTAACGGTGAACCTTTAAGCCCTGGTCAACACCCTGACTCAGATGGTATATTCGTGTTTCAACACAGTATGAATTTAACTAGTGGTGATAGAATAAAATTTACAATACTAGATGAAAGTGAAAGCGATGAAGTTATTGCTACAGTTGTTGACGACTTACCACAGCTACCAAATGGGTTTTTACTTAATATGGACTCTATATCTGAAGATATAACTAGTGGTTCTAACGACTGGAAAGTCGTGTTAATGGAAGAAAAATCACTATTTGAGTTTAAATTCCCTAGATTTGCTTATAGATACAAGTATGATGATGGTCAATATTCAGCCATTGGACCATTTAGCCAAGTAGCTTTTTTACCTTCAGAGTTTGATTACTTACCTAAAAAGGGTTATAATAAAGGTATGGTCAACGCTTTAAAAACGCTAACTATATCTAACTTCAAGACAAGTAGAATGCCTAAGGATGTTATTGAGGTTGATATACTATATAAAGAAGACAAGAGTACTAATATATATACTGTAAAAAGTATAAAAGGAAACGTACAGAATACAGACGAAGAGTGGCTTTCTAACTCAATAGTTATAGAGTCAGAGATAATATATAAAATACTCCCAGCTAATCAACTTCTTAGACCTTGGGATAATGTTCCTAAAAAAGCTAAAGCTCAAGAATTTACTGCTAATAGATTACTTTACGGAAACTACACTCAGCAGTACGATATAAAAGATGTTAACGATAACGAGATAACACCTAAGTTTAACGTATCGATAGTTCAATCTGATCAAGAAGGTTACGACGTCAGAACACCAGGTAGATCGATAAAATCAATGAGAACTTACCAAATAGGTGTTGTTTATAGAGATGATTTTGGTAGAGAGACACCTGTTCTTACAGATACGTCTGGCTCTATACAGCTCGCCAAGTCACAGGCTGTAAATTGGAATGTTATACAAGTAAAACTACTTAATGAGCCTCCTTATTGGGCTACTCATTACAAATATTTTATAAAAGAGACGTCTGCAGAATATTACAACTTAGCTATGGATAGACATTATCCAGCTGAAGATGGGAACGTTTGGCTAGCATTTCCTTCCGCTGAGAGAAATAAAGTTAACGAAGAAACTTTTATAATATTAAAGAAAAGACACGATAGCGATCTATTCGTTGAAGACGAAGCTAGGTATAAAATAATAGCTATAGAAAACGAAGCTCCTGATTTCTTAACTATACAAAAAGTATCTAAAGGTGTTGTTGGTGCTGATTCTAATGGTAATTTATTCGTTGACGGTGGTTATCCAGAAAAAGGCACTTCTAAAATAAGAATACCAAGAGTTCTTTGGAAACCAAATTTTGGAGGAACAAGTGGTAGTACTGATGATATAGACTTATCTACAGCATCTGTACATACTTTATCAGATTTACTTGTTAGAATTAAAAAAGGAAATCAAGTTACTAAGTATTATGAGGTAGCTAATATAAGATACGAACCTTCATCTTCTGGGTTAGATTATGTAGGTACAAATATAACATGTCCTGATAACAAGTATTGGCAAATAGAGATAGAAAAAGTATTTGACGAGTCTGATGTCGAGTGGTTAGGTACAGTTGGTGGTGATAATACTGTTCAGAGTATTCAAATGGAAGTTGAGATTTCTCAAAATGTTAGAAAATTAAAACCAGAATTTCAAGGAAGGTTTTTTGCTAAAATATATAGAGATTCAGTACTAGAGCAAAACGTATTAAACTTCAATAACATTGATGAAATGAGGGTTTTAGCTACTACTAATTTCTGGCAAATTGGTGGTGGTGTCAACGGTAGTAATTCCACTATGTCTAGAACAAAAGACACTGCTGGTGGCCAAGGTACTAGGTATCGTTATTGGAAAAAACAAAGTAAAAGTGATGGAGGAGGAGCTAGTGCTGATTGGCACATTGCTAGATGGGGTAAAATGAAATGGTTTAAAGATCTTGGTGGTGAAGGTGATATTGACTCTAATAGAAATCTAGGACCTCAATATGCTTCCGGAGCTTCATTACACAATACTTTGAAGTCAACACAAGGTTATGGTATTAGACAGGGCCAGAATGTTATAGAGATAGCTTACCATGGTTTTGGTAAGAAAGCTAGAAATACTAGAAGCGGACAAAGAGGTGTTGTTTGGGAAGAATGGATAAAATTTGGAAACCAAGTAAAAGGTGAGTTTAAAGATTTTGTTAGATCTCTAGAAACGGTTGGTAATTACATAAAATTTCCAGGAGACCCAGATGAGAACGTATATGAAATAAAAGGATACAGGAGAGGTGGTTGTATCATGTATGAAGGTAGAACAACAGGTGGTAGAGGTAGAACAGGTACTTTTGCTAGTTCTAGAGTTATTGTATTTACTATAAAGCTAGATAAACCAATAATATGGGCGCCTGAAGATAACATTAGTAGTATAACAGGTAGTTACGACAACAACACGCCTATACAGATAGGTACTACTTATGTAGATGAAGACGATCTTGATGGTTTTACTACTGATAACCCAGGTATATGGGAAACAGAACCTAAAGAAGTAGCTGAACTTGATATTTATTACGAAGCTAGTGACGCATACAATGTGTCTACGCATGGAAATAACATAAAGCTTGGTTACCACAATTGTTTCTCTTTTGCTAATGGAGTAGAGTCTAATAGGATAAGAGATGACTATAATGCTACATATATAAAGAAAGGTGTTAAAGCTAGTAGTACTGTAGCTGAACAATATAATGAAGAGGTTAAAACAAATGGTTTAATATTCTCAGGGATATTTAACTCAACATCAAGTGTGAATAGGTTAAACCAATTTATAATGGCTGAATCTATAACTAAAGATATAAACCCTTCTTATGGGAGCATACAAAAACTAAACACTAGAGACACAGATGTTACCGTGTTGTGTGAAGACAAAGTGTTAAAAGTTTTAACTAACAAAGACGCTTTATTTAACGCTGATGGAAATGCTAACGTAACTTCTAATAACGCGGTATTGGGTCAAGCTGTACCTTACGTTGGTGATTTTGGTATAAGCTTAAACCCAGAAAGTTTTGCTAAGTTTGGTTTCAGAAGTTACTTTACTGATAGAGCTAGAGGAGTTGTTATTAGATTATCTAGAGATGGTATAGAGTTAATATCGAAAAAAGGTATGAGTGATTTCTTTAGTGATAGACTAGCTAACACTCAAGTAGCTATAGGTTCTTTTGACGATAACAAGAATTCTTATAATATATCCTTACAAACACAGAAAGTTACAAGAAGAGGTAATGAAACTATTTCTTACAAAGAAGAAGTAGGTGGTTGGCCTAGTAGAAAATCATATATACCAGAAAACGGTATATCTTTAAATAACGTTTATTACACGTTTAAAAACGGTGAGATGTATTCTCATGACAATCAAGTTAGAAACAATTTCTATGGCATTCAATATAACTCTAGCTTAAAATTAATATTCAACGATGCACCAGATGTTGTAAAAGGTTTTTTAACATTAAGCTATGAAGGCACTACGCCTTACTGGCAACAAAATCTAACTGATGATCAATATTATAATAATGCTACCACTAACGGATGGTACAACTCATCTGTAGAAACAGATTTACAGTCAGGATTCGCTAATGAATTTAAAGGTAAAGAAGGTAAGTGGTTTAATTATATACATGGTACAGAAACAACATTGAGAAACTTAGATACTAAAGAGTTCTCGGTACAAGGTATTGGGAGACTAGCAAGTATATCAGGAGATGTTACACCTGCTAGCGTAACTATAACAGTAACAGAAAACAACGACTAAAATGGCATTAAATAACTGTACTATAAACTCAGGCTCTGTATCAACTACAAAAGATGTTGCTATTGGAAATTTAGCAAACATAGTCTTAAACATAGTTCCAGATGATGGTTATGTTGTTAGAGCTGCTGATTTCACTAACAATTCTCTCCAAGCTATAAATGGTATAGCCAGCATATCTCTATCTGATAAAACAAGTGCTTACGCTTTTGACAATGAGGTTTTAGTAACTGTGGATTTAGATAATAGTTTTGTGCCTTCAAGTGATGTTAACATGGTAATAGACATCGATGGAGACGCTATATTAAATTTAAAGATACCTAGAACAATAAGTGGTACGTATGATACTGTTTTAGCTAATTGTACTACTTCAAATCAAACAGGTGTTGCATACTCTAATACTAATCAAGTAGGCGTTCTTGTTACTGTTTTTACAAAAACATTCACAGCTATTTCTGGTAAATACTTTGAAACACCTCCATCTTACTCTATTTCAACTGGTCTTAGTGATGCTTACACTATAACAACACAGGACACTTACACTCAAAACGTGTACTTAACATCAAGGACGTTTACTGTAAAAGCAACAATACCAGCCGTGAGTACAACTGGTGATAATATAGATTTTACAGCTCAAGCAAACGGTGATATAGTAGCTGTTTCTACTGGTAAAATAAAAGCATATAGAGTTAACACACAGTCTTTAACCTATGTAAAAAGTGTTAGACAGTTAGCTATATACGGTGATGTTGGAGCTCAGTTTACATTAGGTATGGTGAACGAGGATAACACAGCTTACAACTTTATTGACAATAACTTTATTAACGGCGCTAATATAAACGCAACTATACCAGCTACAGGTAGTGTGACGTTTGATGTAGTTTTTCCAGGTGTCTTAGACGACGATCAATATGATTTCACTCTATCTACAACAGCTTACAGTGGATCAGAGTTAAGTAGCGCTATAGATCCAAATGATGATCAAGTAGCTACGTTCTCTATACAACAGTTAGGTAATATACAGTACACGGTAAAAACAGACGCAGCATCTGATTCTAGAACTTACACAAGTGATCCAAGCTCTGTTCATTTAGGTTCTCCTTTCTTTGAATTTGACGGCTCCAATACCGTTACATCAACTTTAACTTTAACAGACAATGCTGATATAGTTTTAAGTAGACTACCTATACCTGATGATTTTGTAGGTGTTAACACTGATTCAACAAATTCTACAGATTCTTCTATAAGCATAAAAAGCATAACAGCAAATCCATCAACTCTAAACGCTTCTGGAAACCAAAGCATAACATTTACAGTTGTTTCAGATGTTGAATTTTTTGGATCAACAGCATCAAGTCATACTCTTGACTTAGGTAATTTTATAGCTGCAGAGTCATCCGGTGGAGGTGGTTTCAGAATCTACACTCCTGAAGTAACAGGCTCTGGTGGTGGATTAATAATAGCCAACGTAAGAGCTAGTTTTAACCCAGGACCAACTTACATATCAGGGTTAAATAGTAAGAGCGTAGCTATTGGAACACCTAATGATACGAATCTTTATTCAGGTACTGGAACACTTGCTGGTAATTTCTATGGAAACTCTGTAAGTCAAATAACATTAAGCATAGCACCTAAAAGCGCTACTTCAGCTATAGATAATTTAACTATAACAAGAGGTACTTTGACAGGTCAAGCCCCATCACAAAACTTATACTTTAGCTGGACTGGTCAAACCGCTGAAGATATAGACAGTAGTTCTGACATGACATTTATAGTACATGTTTCTCTAGCTAACGAACCATAAAATACAAATAATGGCAAGCATAACATTAACTTTTTCTCAACCAATACAAGATTCAGTACAAATTGGAGACACAGCGTACTTCTCGTCGGTTTTAGATCTTGGAGGATTTAACACTGGTGGAACAATAAAAGAAATTGGTCCTATAACAGCTTTAACAGAGGTTAGTATTACGTGTAGTATTCCTAATTCTTCCGTAAGACCTAACGCTAACGATTTTATATTGTTTAGTAAAGATAATAGAGCTAATATGGGTAGTATAGCTGGGTATTATGCTGAAGTTGAGATGATAAACAATAGCACTGTTGCTTCTGAAATATTTCACGTTAGCTCTGAGATAATTGAAAGTAGTAAATAATGTGTGATTATAATAAATATAAATAAAGCAAAAACATGGGACCAGGAATGATATTAGGAGGTGTTAAAGCCTTGTCAAGTATAGCCGGAGGTATTATAGGCTCTGGTAAAAGAAAAAGAGAGCAAAGAAGAGCTCAAGCAGGTTACGATAAAACGTTAGCTAGGTTAGAGAATATGGATACATCTAATCCATACGCTAATCAGCAAAACGTATATGAGGATTTAACAGTAAATACTCAGCAAGCTGATATGTTAGCTCAACAGCAACAACAAGCTTTAGGTAACACTATGCAGAACTTACAAGGAGCTGCTGGTGGATCTGGTATAGCTGCTTTAGCTCAATCAATGGCTAATCAACAGTCGCAGAATTTACAAGCTGCTACATCTAGTATAGGTCAACAAGAGGCACAGAACCAAAGATTAATGCTGGGTCAAGAAGCACAAATGCAACAAAACATGGTTGAAGGCGATATGATGTCTAGGCAAATGGAAGCTAGTAAAACAACAGGTATGTTAAATAGAGCTGGTCAAAGATTATCAGCCGCTAACCAAGCTAGACAGCAGGCCACGAGTAGTATAATGGGCGGTGTTGGAGAGTTAGCTGGTATGGGTGCAACTTTCTTACCAGGAGGAGCTAACGCTAGGCCATAAACAAAAAAAACAAAATATGAGGTTACCAGATTATTCAGGTCAAGGAGTTGAAGACATCACTAACGCTGATGCTATGAATAACTCTAAAATACAAGACAAACACTTTCAAGAGCAAATGAATTCTATCATAGCTAGAAAGAGACAGGAGAAAGCTGAACAAGCTAGAGCTAACGCTAAGGTTGAAAAATATCTTAACTCTATGCCTGATGGTATAGATACTTCTAAGTTACCTGGTAAATATAAACCAAGTATACATGAGTGGGCTAAAGGTAAGCAGTTGGAGTTTGCTGGTCTAGCTCAACAAGCAGCTGAATATGAGGGTGCTGGAGATTTCACTAACAGTATAGCTGTAAAAAGAAGAATGACTGAGATTGAAAATTCATTTAGAAATGTTGATAGCCAGTTAGCTCAGTTTAAGTCTTATAAAGATAACTTCTTAGAGGACAGTCAAAATGGTATGGTGAGTAACTCTGTAAATACTAATAAAAGAAACTTACTATCATCTGTTTACACTGACGAGCTTGATATGGTTTTTTCAAATGAAGGCAATATAACTTTCCTAAACGAAGAAGGTGGTTATATAGAATTTGACAAAATACCTGACTACACAGTTAAAAACAATAAAGGAGCTAGTGAAATATTAAACATGAATGAAGCTGTATATAAGTCTGGTAAAATGAGTCCTAGTACTCAAAGACTTTATAGAATGAAGCTACAAAACATAACTAAATCTAGAGATGAAGTTTTATCACTAGCAACAGACGATTTTATAACTGAAGGTGGTTTAGGTATATTAGATGATGATCTACTTTACAATGAGGAAAGAACTGATGAATTAAGAAACATGGTTGTAGATTCATACATGACTATGTTTAATGAAACCGCTAAAACAAGTGTAAAGAGAACAGCTAAAAAAACAAGAGGTACACAGTCGGAAAGAAAGTATGGCACGAAAATGAACAACATAATGCAAGGTGTGGCTGCTTTAGGTAAAGGTAACTGGAGAGATTTAGAAGCTTATACTACTGGAGAAGTTCTTTTTGATGAAGAAGATGGTAGTGCCACTATATGGTATGGTGATCAAGATTATAATTTAAGTGAAATGGACGAGCATACACTTTATAAGATAATGCAAGAAGAAGGTGTGCCAGATAATATGATACCTAGTTTGGATAAGTTAAGAGCTTATTTTGAACAACCTAAAAAAGAATCACCAAAAAAACAAACAGCTTCAGACTTAATAGCTAAATACTCGAATTAAATATGGAAGAATTAGAATTGATCGTTCAAAGAATGATGGACGCTGGTGAATCAGAGGAGAATATAAAAGCAGTTATACAAGAATATCCTGCGGGAAAGCAAACAGACCCTGTAAATGTAGAGGCGAATGCGGGGTCAAAAGAAAATACGGCCTCAAGCTCGGAAGATGGTTTATCGGAATCACCTTTTTGGAATCCTAATGAAAAAACTACCGTAGAAAAACCTGGTTACTTTGAAGAAAAATTTGGTGTAAAAAATGGATTTACCAACTTTGCAGATGACTTATTTAGAGTCTGGGAAGGTGGAGCTGCTCAAGGTGGTGGTGTTGATGAAGCTTTTGACTTGTATAAGTTAGGAAAAGACATGAATCAAGATCAGCTAGAGGCTTTAATAAAATCAGGTAGAAGACTTGAAGAAGCTGGACAAACAGATGAAATGATCTATGCTAACAAGATGATGGAAAAGTACAAATCAGAAGGCGACAATGGTGTTACTGCTTTTTTTAAATCTTATTTTAGTTTAGATAATCCAACTGTTATGGCTCAATACATGACGCAGTCTTTTGTTGGTATGCTAGCATCGCTTAAAGACAGTGAGGAAGTATTAGGTACAGCATCTGCATTAGCTGGAGGTGGCGCTGCTGCTGGGGCCGGTGTAGGTTTACTCGGTGGCCCTTTCGCTCCTATAACATCAAGTGCTGGTGCTATAGCTGGAACTGTTGGTGGTTTCATGGGTGGTTTATCTGGCGCTATGGAAACAGGTTTAACTACAGCTCAACTATTACAAGAGTCAGCAACTGATTCTGGTTTAAATTGGGCTAGTATGAGTGACGAAGCTAGAATAGCTTATGTTAAAAAAGTCACTAACAACGAGGCTATGTTTAATGATATAAAAAGCAAAGCTTTAGCTAGAGGTTTAACAATAGGAGCTATAGATGGTATAACAGGTATTGTTACAGGTGGTGTTAGTGGTGCCGTTAGTAAGGGTGTTGCAAAATCAACAGCTAGTGCCTTTACTAGATCAGCAACCGTGGTAGCTTCTGCAACTACAGAAACAGCAGGTGGTTTAGCTAGTGAGTATTTTGGTCAAAAAGCAGGTGGACAAGAGTTTAACCTTGAAGAGATAATGATAGAAGGTTTTGCTGATAAATCTTTTACAGCTATAAACACTGTTAACGCACTACGTAAAGGTAACCCTAAATACTCTATAAACGGGGAAAAAATGAACGGTAAGCAGTTTCACGATGCGTTGAAAATGATGGATGACGAGGCGTATATTACCGCTGATATAAATGTAGAAAATTCACCAGCCGTAGAGTCTGTAGTCAATAATAGAAAACAAAACATAAACTTAGATCAAGAAATAGATAGTAAAGTATCTGGTGTAGAGGATAGAGCTGAATTAATAAAGTTAGAAAAAGAGAGACTTAAGTTATCTAAGAATAAAACAAGAACAGCAAAACAAAAGCTAGCAAATATAAATGCTAAGATAGACGAAATAAACTCCAAGTACGAAGGAGCTGAAGTAGACGTAACTATAGAGGATAGAAAGAAAGCTATAGCTAAAGCTATCGATGATAAATTTGAAGCATCGTTTAATAAAAACTTAGAAGCGGTAAAGCCAGAAGCTGAAAAAAGAGGTCTTGATATTGATGTAAATGAGGACGAAGATACTTATTTCCAGAACATAGCCGATGATCAAGGTATATCGCTAGAAGAAGCTAAGGAAAAAGCAGCTGGATCTGATGGTGTTTTCCTTGGAAAAGGTAAGATATTTATAAACAAAGTACAAGCTAAGAAAGTAGGTGCTGTATCCGTAGCTAGTCACGAGTTTTTACACCCTGTGTTAAACGCTTTAGTTGGTGATGGTAAGCAACAGGCTAGTTTTTTAAAGCAATTTAAGTCCAGGGTTTCTAGTAAGAATAACACTTGGGTTATGAACGCTATGAAAGCGGGTGGTGTTGATCCTAGTAGTTATAATACTGAGTATATAAACTACTTTTCTGATGGTATACAAAAAAACAAAATAAGTTACGACCAAAGTCTATTTGAGAAAATAGGTGAGTCTTTAAAAAGACTATTTGTTGGTAAAGGTTTTGATAACATATCTTTTGATAATGGTAGAGATGTTTATAATTTTCTAAAAGAATACAACACTAGTATAAAAAGCGGTAAGGTAAGTGATATAGCTTCTGAGGCTATAACTAAAGCTGAAAGTAAAAAAGATACTAAAATAAGTGACGTTGAGGCTTTAGATCAAGATGGTCAATTCTCTAGAGCAGAAGATGTTCAAGAGATAAACGATATATATAACTCCAACGAAAGTAAAGAATTAGCTGGTTTTGAAATAGCTGATAAATACAGAGGTATGGCTGAGTCTGTGTTTAATGCTTTAAAAGAAGGTAGTAATTATACGCAGAACCAAAAAGAGGTTTTTGAAGGTAAGAAGGAGGACATGCTTGCTATGATGTTGTATGATAAGATACCTAGCCAAAGAGAAGACTCTAAAGCTAGAAATGTCGTTGGTCTAGTTCAAGATTTTGAATCTAAAAAGCAGAAGTATAATAACGTTGCAGCTTACGTTAATACATTTTTCAAAGAAAGATCTAAAGAGGTATTTAAGTATTTCTCTAGAGATGCTGTGAATGAAGGTTTAACTAAAGAAGACGGTACGTTAAAGAAGTCTGTTAGCGGAAAAGCAAACGAATCATCTAATATAGATCAAGGTAAAGAAGCAAGAAAACTTAGTAGCTTCGATAAATTGATGAAAGGTAATGAGTCTTTCATCGATGATACTATGAAGAAAAGTATAATAACTAAGCTTACTAAAAACTTAAAAACAGCTGCGTTTAAAGGAAGGTTTACAGCTGAAAGCATAACTACTGAAATTAAAAACCTAATAAAACAAGAGATAGAAAAAGCTGTTGTTAAACGTATGGGTAAGATCAGTAAAACAAAAGCTGGTGTTGTTGTTAGTGAAGAGTATAAGAACTTTCATAGTGAAAACTTTAATGCTATAGTTAAAGCTTTACCTGTATCTGTTATAAAGAAGAAGTACTTTTCTTTGTTTGAAAAGAAAACTATAGGTAGAGAGAAAACAGCGCAAGGAAACGCTATATTTGAAATAAAACCTACATCTAAAGGTAAGTTTGGAGCTTACTTTACTATAGGTGGTTATACTACACTTAGAGCTAGACAAAAATCTTTAGCTAACGAAATAAGTGCTGAACTTATAAAAGACCAAGCTACTATATTAAAACAAGATATAAACTTTATGAGTGAGCTAGCTGAGGTCGCTGATATGAGTGGAGTACAAGTAACAGAGTTAGTCTTGCAAACAGAGCTAGAATCTTTAGCTAATCAATTTGATAGAAAGAAAACAGAAGCTACTAAGTTTGACAAGATGCAGTTTTCTAAAACTCTTAATAACGATCAGAAATCTGAGCTTAATAAGAAAAGTAAAAAAATAATAAAACTAGGTAAAGAGTATTCTACAGCCGCTTCATTAGCTAAGCAATTAATAGATATACTTGATCCTAATATTTTTACAGAAAAAGAAATAAAGCAATGGGCTAATGAGGTTCTGTTTAGTGTTAATGCTATAACAAGTGACAAAAACACTTTAAGCGATAAAAAACTTGGAGCTTTAGTTTCAGAAAAAATATCTAACAATAATGTAGCCACTAATCTAATTAAGTTATTTAACTTAAAGTCTTACGATATATTTGTTGACGGCGTTAAGAGGAAGTTTAGAAACTTTGGTGAAATATTTAGATTAAGGAAATACGTTGACAGACAAAGAAGACATTATTTAAACTACGCTGAGCAAGCTATAAAAAATGAGAAAGACTTAATAAATCAATTGAAGTGGTTTAGAGGTCATATGACAACAGCTGGTGTATCTGCTTTCTTGAGAAAACGATACCAAATATTCGCTGGTAATCCTGATTATTTTATAGAGTTAAACAAAATACTAGAACCTAAAAACTTAAAAGTAAATATAAAAGAAACTGGATCTGGTACTAAGCCTTTAAACATAGTAGATTTAGATGGTAATATTATAGTTGATGAGAAAACATTAAAAAAATCATTAGAACAGTCATCACAAGAAACAAATAAAAACAAAAGTAAATACGCTAGTGAGTTTGATCAAAGACAACAAGACGCAACTGAAGCTTGGAATAATCTTGTAAGTTTTTTATCTTACATGAAAGAAAATGGTGATGTGTTAGATTTTGGTATGACAATGATGAGTTTAAAATCTAATATGCAAAGCATGTTAAAAGCTGCTGCACCTTTAGAGTATTACTTTGAAGGTTCTTACAATGGTAAGTTAGTTTATGAGCACTTGATACCTACAGAGTATGTTGCACTTGCTTTAACTAGTCATTTCTACGTAAAACCAATAGACTTAAAAGCTTTAAAAGATAAATATAAGGTAGCAATAGTTCCCGAGTCTATGGATAATAACATAAACGTAACTAGACAAGAAACTATGCCAGCGTATTGGACAGTAGATATGGACGGGTTGCTAAGATACTTTGACGACTTTACGTTAGGTTTTCCTAATATGTTTGCTTTAAAGCACTTAAAAACAGGAGACGTAGTAGGTAAGAAACATGCTAAAGCTCAATTTTCTAAGACGGATAAAACCAAAGCAGATAACTTTAATAAGGCTATGATGAACGCTAGAAACCCTAATGCACCCGAAAGAGGTATTAGTGTTTTTGATTTCGACGATACTATAGCTCAGTCTAACAGTAAGGTTTTATATAAACTACCTGATGGTAGAAGTGGTAAAATAAATGCTACTGAATTTGCTTTACAGTCAGCAGACTTAGAAGCTGCAGGAGCTATATTTGATTTTAGTGAATTTAGTCAAGTTATAGAAGGTAAAAAAGGACCTTTGTTTGACCTTGCTATGAAACGCCAAGATAAGTTTACAACTAAAGATATATTTATTCTTACAGCAAGACCACAGAATGCAGCTTATGCAATACATGCGTTTTTAAAAGGTTTAGGTTTAACTATACCTCTTGAGAATATCACTGGTTTAGCAGACGGTAAAGCATCAGCTAAAGCCGACTGGATAATAAGCAAGGCCGCAGAAGGTTATAATAATTTTTATTTTGCTGATGATGCTTATAAAAATGTTGAAGCTGTTCAAAAAGTATTAGATATAATAGACGTTAAAAGAGAGGTTCAATTAGCTAAAATACAGTTTAGCAAAAACATGGATCAAGAATTTAACGATATACTTGAATACACAAAAGGTGTAGATTCTAAGAAAAGATTTTCTAAAGCAGCTGCTGAATCTAGAGGTAGAGATATAGGTAAGTGGAAGTTTTTCTTACCACCGTCAGCTGAGGATTTTGTAGGTTTATTGTATAACTTTTTAGGTAAAGGGAAGATTGGTGAAGAGCAAATGAAGTTTTTTAACAAATCTTTAGTTAGACCTTTTGCTAGAGCTATGGACGAGTTAAATAGAGCTAAACAAGCTATTGCTACAGACTTTAGAGCTTTAAAGAAAACGTATCCTGAAGTTAGAAAGATGTTAGCTAAAATAACACCTTACAATAACTTCACATATGATACAGCTGTAAGAGTTTATATATGGAATAAAAAAGGTGAGACTATACCTGGTTTATCTAAAACAGATGTTAAGAGATTAGTTGATATAGTTGAAAATAACTCTGACTTAAAAGATTTTGCAGATACTCTAGAAGTTGGTGTAGCTAACAATAACTATACGTCACCTAGTGACACTTGGTTAGTAGGTAACATTGCTTCTGATTTAAAAGACATAACTGATAAAGTTGGTAGAAAACAATTTTTGCAAGAGTGGATAGCCAATAAAGAAGTTATATTTAGTAAAGAGAATTTAAACAAAATAGAGGCTATATATGGTAGTAATTTTAGAGAAGCTCTAGAAGATATGCTCTATCGTATGGAAAATGGCACAAATAGGAGCTTTGGTAGTAATAGATTAGTTAATTCTTTCTCAAATTGGGTGAATAATAGTGTAGGTGCTATTATGTTTTTTAACATGAGATCAGCTATACTTCAAACGATATCTTTTGCTAACTTTGTTAACTGGAGTGACAACAACCCGTTAAAGTTTGCTAGCGCTGTATTAAATGTAAAACAATTTTCTACTGACTTTGTTACACTGTTCAACTCAGATATGTTAAAACAGAGACGAGCTGGTATAGGTAGAGACGTTAATGAATCTGAAATAGCAGAAGCTATGAGCGGTGCTAGAAACAAGCCAAGAGCTATACTTAACTATCTACTTAGAATAGGTTTTACACCTACTCAAATAGCAGATAGTTTTGCGATATCAATAGGTGGCGCTGCTTTTTATAGAAACAGAATAAACACATACTTGAAACAAGGCATGACACAAGAGCAAGCGTTGGATCAAGCATTTAAAGACTTTCAGGAAACTACTGAAGTTTCACAACAGTCTTCAAGACCTGATATGATTAGCCAACAACAAGCTGGTCCATTAGGTAGATTGATATTAGCTTTCCAGAATACCCCAATGCAGTATACTAGACTGATGAAGAAAGCTTACAAAGATTTAATAAATGGCAGGGGTGATGCTAAAACTAATTTATCTAAAATAGTTTACTACGGAGCAATACAAAACGTAATATTTGCTTCAATGCAGTCAGCTTTATTTGCGATGTTGTTTGATGACGACGACGACGAAGATAAATATGGTAAGAAAAAAGGTAGAATAGCCAACACAATGACAGACTCTATACTTAGAGGTTCTGGATTAGCTGGTGCTGGTATATCTACTATTAAAAACGTTATATTAAAATTCTTAGAACAAGAAGAAAAAGGTTGGAACGCTGATCATGCTTATACTGTGATTGAAGCCGCTAACTTTTCGCCACCAATTGGTTCTAAACTTAGAAAGATGTACTCAGGTATACAAACTTACAAGTTTAATAAAGATGTTATAGCTGATAGAGGATTTTCTCTAAATAATCCAGCTTGGCAATCAGCAGGTAATTTTGTTTCTGCAGCAACTAACATACCTATGGATAGAGCTGTCAATAAGTACAACAACCTAAGAGGAGCTGCAAATAATAACAATGAAGCTTGGCAAAGAATAGCTATGGCTTTAGGTTGGAACTCTTGGGATGTAGATGCCGAAGTAGAAACTGGATATAAGAAATACAAAAACAAACTCAAGAGAAATAAAAAGAAAAAGAAAACCTCTAGAGCAGATAGAGATAAATTAAGAAGAGAAATATTACGTAACAGAAAAAACAAATAAAAAAACAATGGCTAACAAAATATCAGAAAATACTGAATTAACTTTAGATCTAAAAACACTAATAATAATAGTGAGCTTCGTTATCACAGCTGTCGGGATGTGGTTTGCTCTACAAGCAGATATACAGTTAGCTAAAGAGCTACCTGAACCTGAGGTAAGTAGAACAGAGTATGACTTAAAGGATCAATTGATTAGAGAGACTATAATGAATACTCAAGAGAAGGTAGAGCAAAATAGCGACAAGCTTGACAAGATAGACGAAAAGCTTTACCAAATCATAAAGAAAAAATAAATCATGAAAAAAACCCTAGCACTATCACTGTTGCTGCTCGCTTGTAGCACTATGTATTCACAGAAATATGTTTTACTGGAAGTTAACTCTGAATGGAATTGGTCTAACAAGGCTAAGATCGAGAAGATAAGAGATATACCTCATCAAATAGCTTATTTAGAGCAACAAACACCTAGCTTTAGAAAAAAGGTAAAATCAGTACCTTTAGTTATACTATATAGAGACGGTAGACCCATAATGCAGTGGCAAGCTGATATAAGTTTTAAGCTGGTATTATCCAAGAAACAGGTTATGGAGGCTATAAATGAATTTGAAAATAGATAGATATGAAAAAAATAATTAAATCATTTTGGGACTGGGTGTTTAGTAAGACAACACTAGATGAAAAAGCAATTGCTACTGTAAAGGAAGTAAAACGCAGAGCTAAAAATGTTAAAGAAGAAATAAAAGACGTAGGCGAAGCTATCGCTGAAGTTGGTGATCAAATCGGTGACGTAGGTAAAGCTGTGAAAGGTAAATCTAGAGCTGGAAGAAAAAAGAAATGATAAGTAAGCACGTTAGTTACCGCGAAGGTGTGTATAGCATAACGGCGGATAGACTTGGTTTAAAAAATGATCCCACTGAGGAGCATTTAGATAACATGAAGCTATTGTCAGAAAAAATATTTGAACCTCTTAGAGATCACGTAGGAGGTCCTATAAAGATAAATTCATTCTATCGTGGACCAGAACTTAATGCTGCTATCGGAGGATCAGCTAAATCTCAACATTGTAACGGTCAAGCTATAGATATTGATGATACTTTTGGTCATGCGACTAATGCTGAAATGTACACATGGATTAAGGAAAATTTAGATTTCGATCAAATGATATGGGAATTTGGTGATGATAAAAATCCTAACTGGGTACACGTTAGCTATGTAGGTAAAGATAAGAATAGAAATAGATGCTTAAAAGCATATAAAGAAAATAACAAAACTAAATACATGGTAATATGAGCAGTGCATTAAAAAGAAAAGGCTGTGGACCACAATCTCTAGGTTCAGCTTTTAAATTCAAAGGAGCAAACTCTAGCAATTCTTCTTGTTGGAAAGGATATAAAAAAGTGGGTACTAAAAAGTCACCTACAAACCCAGGTGTAACTGTTAACGATTGTAAAAAAATATAGTATGACTTGGTTAGCTAGACAGAGATCAGCGAGTCCGCTGAAAAGAACTAAAGCTTACACTGCTGGTATGAGTGCAGCTGAAAGAAAAGCATATAACAATAAAACTGGTGGTAATGTTCAAGCACCTCAACCAGAGGGTGGATCACGTAAAGATTCTTACTGTGCTAGATCTGCTGGTATTAAAAAATGTAAAGATCCAGACAAAAACGGTGACTGTCCTAATGACATAGCTAGAAGAAAATGGAAGTGTGGGCCTAAATAAAAAAAAGGGAAGTCGTAAGACCTCCCTTTAATTATATGTATAAATTATTTAATTTTTTATACCTATTAGCAATCATATGTATAAAAAAGTCATAACTTTTAGCCTTTAGCCATCACAAGCTAAACAATCTTCATTCATTGCTTGTTGAGCTATATCTCCACGTAATACAGATTCTGTCCTAGTATAATACAAGGTTTTAACACCTTTTTTCCAAGCTTCATAATGAACTTTATTTATCCATTTTGGTTCAGCTACACTAGGGAAGGCTAAATTTAAACTAACAGACTGATCTACGTATTGCTGTCTCAGTCCAGCTTGATTAACTAACTCTAGTTGATTAATTTCCTTAAACGTTTTAAAAACATCCTTAGCAGGTGTGTCGTGTAGTAAAGTAATATTATCAAGAGCATCGATACCCTGTACGCTACCTCCGTCAGCCAATATTTTATCCCATGTTTCACTGTTGTTTATTTTTAATTTTCTTAATAACTTAACTAGAGTCGGGTTTTTCCTGATGAAAGTTCCTTTTGAGCTTTGCTCTGTGAAAACATTCGCAGCCCACGGCTCAATACCTGGCGAGACATTACCACTAAGCTTACTATTAGAAACCGTAGGAGCAATAGCACGGAGATGAGTATTACGCATACCTGTTCCAGAACACCATAAAGGTTCTCCATATGTTTCAGCAAGTGCCATACTAGCTCTTTCACTTTCAATTTTAATCTGACTAAAAATCTTCCTAGTTTCAAACTGAGAAAGTAACCCTTCGAAAGGTAAGCCTTTCTCTTGTAAATAAGTGTGCCATCCCAATACTCCCAAGCCCAACGCTCTTCCCTTTTGAGCTGATCGTACTGAATTCTCGAAGCCTCGTAAGCCTTTAGCTCTTTGGATAAATTCTTCCATGACTCCATCAAGGAACCAAATACTGTCATAAATAAGGTTTGTACCTTTCCACTCTTCATATTTAGCTAAATTTAATGATGATAGACAACATACAAAACTGTGATTCTCATCAGTGTGTAATGTGATCTCAGAACATATGTTAGTCATGTGAACTTTTAATCCGTTATCTTTATATGCTGCTGGATTTGCTTTGTTAACATTTCCTTTAAACATAATATACGGTTCTCCAGTTGCTTTTCGCTTTCTAAGTAATTTACTCCATCTAGTTCTTGCATCTTTATCTCCTTGTTCAAGCTTACGCATAAACTTGTCACCAACAACTGCGCACTGATGTAAGTTAAGCGACTGTCTGTTAACATCTCCTTTAGGTTCCCTGATCTCAAGC
>Ga0222716_10000414_pt1 | contig 36874 bp, 55 predicted proteins | sample C33_13DmetaG_FD_165044 | JGI IMG/M metagenome (GOLD analysis project Ga0222716, IMG submission 165044) | Estuarine water microbial communities from San Francisco Bay, California, United States - C33_13D | ecosystem: Environmental > Aquatic > Marine > Unclassified | place: USA: California... | reverse complement strand
ACAATAGAACAAATGGTAGTTTATCAGCATCAACAACTTATTATACAACAGCTTATGCTATAAATGCAGTAGGAGAAACAAGAGGTTCAACAAAATCAAGTTCTACAAGTTCATTAAATTCATATACAGGTCATTCAACAAATAATGGTCCGAGAAATGTAGGTAATTTACATACAGGGGCTATGCAATATTCACCAACTAGAGCTGGTTATGGTCAATATTTACACGCACAATTAGGTTGGCAAACTGACAATAGTTGTACAAATAGTGGTATGAGTTTTGGAACAAGTGGTAATCAAAATGGTAGTTTATGTGCTACAAGTAAAGTTGTTGCATTTTTTCCAGATTATAGGTTAAATAATGGAAGTGCTAATACAGACCACGTAAATTCTAGGGGTACTGTTTCTATGAATGGAAATATGGTATCTGCAGCTTGTTGTGGTGATGGTAACTCAAATGGTCAAAGGTATAATCAAACTGCTATGCCGTGGTATCTAAGTAGTAGTTATAGTTATAGTGCTTCACCATTCACAGCTAACTCTAATGGTTCAGAAGGATTCCATACATCTGGTTGTCCAGGAGGTGCTTATAGTGGTTGTGGTGTTAATGTTAGTTTTAATTATACATATACAGTAAATAGACCAGGATAAGATGATAAATAATATAATAAATGGTTGGGCAAATTTTATTAAAGATAAGTTTGGCTTATTAGATAAAGCAACTAAAAGTATGGCTACACAAAGATTAAGTATTTGTAATGATTGCACAATTAGAAGTGTAGGTATTTGTGATCCAACAAAAAGAACAATTAATTTAAAAACTAATAATGTAGTTAGTGGGTGTGGTTGTGTTTTAGCAACAAAAGCACTTGATATAGCTTCATATTGTCCAGCAGGAAAATGGTAAAATTATGGCAGAACTAGATTTAGAAGAAATAAAAAAAAAGAAATTTAACATTAGCGTTGAGAACTTAATTACATTAGGAGCAGTAGTCGTTACAATAGTTGGTATGTGGTATTCGCTTCAAGCTGACATAGAATTAGCAAAAGAATTACCTGAACCAGAGGTGTCAAGAACAGAGTATGATCTGAAAGATCAACTAATTAGAGAAACGATTATATCTACTGAAGAAAAAGTAGATGCTAATTCAGAAAAGTTAGACAAGATAGATGAAAAGTTATATGAAATAATTATTAAAGAATGAGAATATTAATATTAGCATTATTGTTTAGTATGTTTAGTTATGGTCAAGATATAACTACAGTTCATTTTAATTACAAATGGAATAGTGAAAATTCGTATAGAGGACTTGATAGGTTAAAAAGCACTAAAGTTCAATATGCAAATGTTGAAGATCAAAAAGACAATATTAAAAAGTCTATTAAGTCTGTACCTACTATAATGATATACAAAAATGGTACACCAATAGCTAAATTTGAAGCTGGTTTAACAATGATTATAAGCGTAAGATTAGATAGCATACAAGCTATCATAAATAAACACAAGGAATAATGTGGGGATTTGAACCAACAATATTAGGAGTTGCTGTTTACGTAATTACAATATCACAAATAAACGAAGTATTACAAGCACTCTTAATAATTGCAACGTTGGTTTATACAATTATTAAAATAATACAACTTTTAGAAAAAAAATAAATTATGGTAAGAATACTAAGATGGTTAGCGAATCAATTTGAAACGTTCAATCATTATGTATCAGCTAAGTGGAACGCTTGGTTGAAGAAAATAAAAATGTAGTAAATGGATCGTATAAGTAAACATATTAGTTATAAAGAAGCTATATATTCTAATACTAGTTTACGATTGAACATTGATAACACTCCAAGTGATTATCAAATAACAAATATGGTTGGAGTCGCAACAAATATATTTGAACCTTTAAGAGATTGGGTAGGTGGTGCTATCAAGATTAATTCTATGTTTAGATCTGACGAGCTGAATAAAGCAATTGGTGGTAGTACAAAATCTCAACATTGTCAAGGTAGAGCAATTGATATAGATGATACTTTTGGTCATAAAACTAATTCTGAAATGTTTGAGTATATTAAAGCTAACCTGGATTTCGACCAATTAATATGGGAATTTGGTGATGACAACAATCCAAATTGGGTTCACGTTTCATATGTTAGTAAAGATGAAAATAGAGGTAGATGTTTAAAAGCATATAAAGAAAATGGTAAAAGTAAATATATGGTAATATGAGTAAGAAAAAACTAAAAGACACTAAAGTAGGTAAGTTTCTTAAAGGTGCTGGATCATCTATAATAGATTCATTAGGTGATGTATTACCAGACAATGGAGTATTTGGCGTTGTAAAGAACTTAATTAGTAAAGATGAAACTTTACCACAAGAAGATAAAGAAAAAGCATTAGCATTGCTTAATCAAGACACTATTGAGATGCAAGAAGTATCAAAAAGGTGGTCTAGTGATATGCAATCAGATTCTTGGCTAAGTAAAAACACGAGACCTATGGCGTTAATATTTTTAACTATATCTATGGTGTTATTAATATTTGTTGATTCGAGTGGGTTAGATTTTAGTGTTGACAATGGTTGGATTGATCTTCTTAAATCTCTTTTAATCACAGTTTATGTAGCATACTTTGGTTCAAGAGGAGCAGAGAAGTTTAAATCTATAAGTAAATAATGCCAAGAAAAGCTAAAGTATCAATTTACATTCCACCAAAAAAGAAAAAGCGACCTGGCGTTCATTCTAAGAACGCATCTAAGAATCAAGTAGGTTATAAAAAGAAGTATAGAGGTCAAGGTATAAAGAGATGAATAATAGACAATTTGATATTTATTGTCAATTGTGGAATGATTTAATAAATGGAATTGATCTGAATAATGTCAAAGCCACAATTAAATATGAAGAAGAAATAGAAGATTATGAATGTGTTTTTGCTAAAACAATAGCATTAAATGAATATATGTATTACAAAGAGATAATACGTAAGTTATTGAAATAAAAGAAAAGAAAGAAAAGGGTAAAAGAAAGAAAAGAAAAAGTTCCCCTAGAGAAAAAGAAATTTCAATATTTACCTGAACCAACAATATCTCTATTGAAGTTTGTAACTTTTTTCGTAGATTTACGACTACGTATTTGCAAATATATAAAAATGTCACAAATAGAAAAATTTATAATCAGATCAATTCCTAAAGAACAAACTAAGGAATGGTTTAAGTATAAACATTATGCAAAGCGTATTCCAAGCATTAGATATTCTTTTGGATTATATGATGGTGATGAGCTGATAGGAGTTTGTACATATGGTAATCCTATATCGAAAGAGTTGTGTGAAAATGTTTGTGGTAAGAAATATAAAAACAATGTATTAGAGTTAAATAGGTTAGTAGTAAATGATAACTTACCTAAGAACACTTTATCATATTTTGTAGCACACACTTTTTATAAGTTACCACAACCAATGATTGTCGTTTCATATGCTGATACAGACCAAAATCATCAAGGTTATATATATCAAGCAACTAATTGGATATACACTGGGTTAACAAAGAACAATTGGGATTGGAAAGAAAAAGGTACTAATAAACATAGTAGAACTTTAGGTGGTAGTTTTAGTGTAGATTATATGTATGCACACCCTGAGAGGTTTGAAAGAATACCAAGATCAAGAAAGCATAGATATATAATGATATTAGCTAGTAAACGACTTAAGAAAAGATTGATAAATTTATTAAGTTACAATATAGAACCTTACCCAAAAGGAGATAATAAACGTTATGATGCTAGTCATAATACAACAACACAATTAAATTTGTTTAATGGAACTTAGATATTTTCAATATGATGAGTTTGATTCTCCTGATATGCCAGGGAGTGGTTATGGTTATATGGATAGAGAATTTTTACATTGCTTAGACGAAGCTAGAGATATAGCTGGTGTTAAGTTTAAAATATTAAGTGGTTATAGAAGTCCTAAAGAGAATATAAAAAAAGGTGGTTTATCTACATCAAGTCATTTAATTGGTCGTGCTTGTGATATTAGATGTACTGATACAAGAAAAAGACTTTTAATTATAGAGGGTTTGTCTATGGTTGGATTTAGAAGATTTGGAATAGGTAAAAACCATATTCACGTAGATAGTGATGATCTGAAGAAACCTGGAATTTGGATCATTTCAAATTATATATAAAATGTTAATTATTTTTTATACATTTGTATAACTAAATTAAATTAAATGAATATTTCAGAAAAATTATTAGCAATTCAAACTGAACTTAATGTGCCTAAAAAAAGACGCAATAATTTTGGTAACTATAATTATAGAAGTGCAGAGGACATTCTTGAGGGTGTCAAACCACTTACTATGAAATATAAACTATCACTTAAAGTTAGTGATACCATCAAAGAAAAGGGTGGGCGTTTATACATTGAATCTACAGCCAAGTTAATTGATTGTGATTCAGTAGATATGCAAATAGAAAGCAAAGCACAAGCTGTAATTGACTTCAATATGAAAGGTCAAGCAGACCCGCAAAAGACTGGAAGTGCTTCTTCTTATGCAAAGAAATATGCTTTAGGTAATTTATTCTTAATAGATGATACACAAGATTCTGATGCATCAAATACACACGGTGTTAAGGTATTGGAAGTATTAAAAGATAAAACTGAGAAGTTTGATAAAGCACTCAATTATATTAAAGAGGGTGGTTCATTAAATTCTATTATGGATAAATATAAAATGTCTAAAGTAGTGGAAAAGAAATTGCAAGAAGCAATTGATAATCGTAAAGTAATAACTAAATAAAATTAATATGAGTGTATTAGGAACAATTGGAATTAAAGGTAGAGATGGTAAATATAAAAACTACACGATCTCTATAAGCGACTTTACTAATGAGTATGGTCAAAATATATCAATGTACGATGAACAAACTGAGGAAGAAAGAAATGCTAAAACGCCTAAGAAGTATATAGGTAATGGCAAAGTATTTTGGACTGATGGTAAAGTTAGCGTAGCAACAAAAGATTCCAAAGAAACAGCAAAGCAAGTGGTTTCTGCAGACAGTGACGACTTGCCTTTTTAATTAGTAGTTTTTTCAATAATTGGTAATTGTAAGGGGGAGTTAACGCTTCCCCTTTTTTTATGGATAAAAAGATAAATAAAATATATAATAGACTATCAGATCAAATAACAATTGATATGTTTGATGATTTGATTAATGATATAAACAACTTGCAATTAAAGAATATGTTGCTAGAAAGATTTCTAGTATGGTATATAACTGAGAAATTTGATAAGCAAGAATTGTATAATGATAAACCAATGTTATTACATTTTTTTAATACTTACATTTTAAATAACTTTAGAAGTGTAATACAAATAAGTAAGAAAGAGCATTTTGAAAAACTAAGAGTAAACCTATATGAATACATTGTTATTAATGAAATCAAAACTGATTTAGATATTGATGATTTTGTAGGTGATGTCAAGAATAAAATAACCCTTATAATAAACGACCTAATTAATGAATTATAGTATAAATTTTGAAGAGAAGTTTGAGAAGATATTAAAAGAAAGCTACGTAGATTCTAATGAAGAAATAAAAGAACCACCAATAGCTTTATCGAAAGGATTAGCATTTAACAAAGAACCTATACCATTAGGAACATATGGTAACTTTAGTTTTATAAGTGCAGGACCAAAAAGTAAAAAGACATTTCTTGTTAGTTTATTAGCGTCAGCTTATATGGGTTCACACGAAACTTACATTAAAGATATAAGAGGGTATAGAGGTACTAAAAAAGTATTACATTATGATACAGAGCAAAGTAGATACCACGCACAAAGAACATTCAATAGAGTGCATAAGATGTGTAAGGATTGTGTTGGATATGAAACATATGCATTAAGACAATTTTTACCTAATGAAAGATTAGAATTTATAGATTGGCATATATCAAAATCTGAGAATGTAGGATTAGTTATTATAGATGGTGTTGCAGATTTATTAAACGATATAAATGATATAGAGAAATCTAATAAGGTTATACATTATTTAATGAAATGGACTTTAGATTATAACATACATATAATCACTGTGATACATAGTAATTTCTATAACTCAAAAGCAACAGGGCATCTTGGTTCATTCCTAGAGAAGAAAACAGAGACACAAATAAGTGTACAAACATCACCTGCGAATAAAGATATTGTAATTGTAGAATGTAAAAAAAGTAGGGGAATACCATTTAGTTCATTTGCATTTGAAGTAAGACAAGGTTTACCAATTGTAATTGATGATGTTGAAGAATATAACAATTCGCCTTTTTAATGTTGTTAACCTTAGACATTCAGATCAAACCACAAGCACATCAATCTTTTAGATTTGCTAGGAATGGAAGAAGATATAAACCAAAAAAGATTACCGATTATCAAAATAAATTACGTAACTTAGTTAGTGAGCAACTACCTACCAAATATGAAATTGTACAAGCTGGATCAATAATTAAGATTAACTATTTAGAGTATATATTTAGTTACCCTAAGAGTTTCTCAAAAAAGAAAAAGCAACAATTTAACTATAAAACTACTAAGCCGGACTTACCGGACAATTTAAACAAAGCATTTTTTGATGCTTTAGAGGGTTTAGTATATGAACAAGATCAAAACATTGTGGTTATTAATAAGATGAGTAAGTTTTATGGTGAAGAAGATAGAATCAGAGTGCAATTTAATTTTATGTAATGAGTATTCAATTTGAGTGGATTAAAGGTTTTGTAATTGGTTTAGATTACGTAGATGACATAGAAATATTTCCTGACGAATTTGCTGACTTAATTAGATTTAGTTTAGGTTTCTTTTGGATAAACATATTCTATATAAGATGATGGAACTTCTATCTAAATATCACAATCTTTGGATAGCAATGGGATTATCAATCGGAATACGTAATGACTTAGTAGAAGATTTTATTCACGAAATGTACTTAAAACTTAACAAGTACATATCAGATCCTAAAAAAATAATGTATAACGAGACTGAACCTAATAAGTTCTACGTTTATATAACAATCAAAAACTTATGGAACGATTATTTAAAAGCTAAATCTAAGCATAGAATGATTAGTATAGATGAACTTGGAGAAAACAATGAGAATCACAAAACTTATCTTCCATTGATTGATGACGCTAATGATACATATCATAAAAGAAATAAAGATTATGCACAACAAATAATATTAGATAACATACAACAAGAAGTAGATGGTTGGGATAGATGGTACGATCAAAAATTATTTAAAATATATTATGAAACTGATATTAGTATGAGGAAACTAGCTAAGGATTCTCATATATCAGTAACATCAATATTTAATAGTTGTAAGAACTATAAGCAAATAATAAATAGTAAGTTCAACGAGGATTACCAAGATTATATTAATGGTGACTTCCATTTAATTAAACATAATAAAGATGAGTAAAATTCCTAACAAACCAAAAGACAAAAGAACCAAAGCATATAAACAATGGGTTGCTAAATACGAAAAGCAATCTAGTGGTTTAGGTGATAGTGTTGAGAAAGTGACTAAAGCAACTGGCATAAAGAAAGTAGTAGACACTATCTTTGATGCTCTTGGAAAAGATTGTGGTTGTGATAATCGTAAGAAAACTTTAAATCAATTATACCCTTATAATAAACCTAAGTGTTTAAGCGAAGGACAATTTAATTATCTTACTGACTTCTTTAATCAAAACACTAATACGATAACTGCTGCACAACAAAGAGATTTGTTAAATATATATAACTATGTCTTTAACACAAATGATGTAGCGACTAGTTGTGGTAGTTGTTTTAATTCTAAGCTAGTAAGATTAAGAGAGGTCTATACTTTATATTTATGATAGAAAAAGATTTATTCATATACTTAAAAGAAAAAGTTTACCCTGACTTAGTTATGAGTAATAGTCCAATTAGTAGATGGGATTGTTATAGTCCTAAAACAAAACATAGAATAGAATTAAAATGTCGTAAGAAACATTATGACGAATTAGTTATAGAAAAAGGTAAGTTTGATGCAATGATATTTAAAGCTAATGATAATTTTGATCTTCCTATATATATTAATTCAACACCAAAGGGTGTATACAAATGGAATTTGTTTTTTGTTAGCCCAACTTGGTTTATGAAAGAATTACCAAAAACAACACAATTTTCTAACAATGCAAAAATATCAAAAGAAATTGCAATGTTACCAATAATAGACGCAGAAGTATTATGAGTAAAACAAAACATCAGATCAGAAAAGAACAACCAGTATTTAGTGGTGTTCTTAAATATTTTCCAAAAGCAATTCGATACGTTTCTAAAGTAAGTTACATTGGAAATGAACAACATAACCCTAACACACCTTTACATTGGGATAGGTCTAAATCTAAAGATGAGTTAGATGCTTGTGTAAGACATTTGTTAGACCATATAGAAAACCCAATAGATGATGATGGTGTTTTACATTTAGGTAAATCAGCTTGGAGAATATTAGGTGCATTAGAAAAATTCTTAGAAATGCAAGATGAATAGTCTTTGTTTATAAATTGTTTATTATATTTGTTGAGTGAATGTTTTAGAGTTGTTTGCAGGAAGTTGTACTTTTAGTAAAGAAGCACAAAGATTAGGTCACAATACATTTAGTTCTGACTATCGTCAATTTGGTAACGTTGACTATGTTGTTGATGTATTTGACTTTGACATCTCTAAAGTTCCATTTAAACCAGACTTGATATGGGCGAGTCCACCTTGTACTTCTTTTAGCGTCGCAGCACTATGGAGACATTGGGATAAGCTGACACCAATAAGTGACAAAGCAAAGTATGGAGTTAAGATGGTACAAAAGACATTAGACATAATTAATGAATTTAATCCTAAGTATTGGTATATGGAAAACCCTAGAGGGAGACTCAGATCATTAGATGTAGTTAAAGATTTACCTAGAACAACAATATGGTATTGTAAATATGGTATGACTATGGCTAAGCCAACTGATGTTTGGACTAATAATTTGTTTGATCCGATGTTCAATACGAGTGGGTGGAAACCTAGACCACAATGTTTTAATGGCAACAAAGATTGTCACCACGAAAAAACAGATCGTGAAGCAAAGAAAGTAAAACAAATGGGTATATGTCAAGTAAGTGGGAATCACAATAGAAGTATGTTACCAAAAGAGTTATGTATAGAAATATTAAAACAAAGCAAATATGATTAAATTATTAGACAATTCCGAATGGAACAAAGATGAGTTAAAATTAAAAATGTATGATGATGAATTTTATTATGGTTATCTAGGTAAAAACGCATTATCATCAAGTAGTGCGAAACCATTATATAAATCACCACAAGCATATAGGAAATTCACTAGAGAAAATATAAGTGGAAACAAAGCAATTAGAGAGGGTAAGTTGTTTCATACTTTGTTATTAGAAGAAGAAAAAATTCAACATAATTACTTATTTGTTGACTCAAGTACTAGAACAACAAAGAAGTTTAAAGATGCTGAACTAGATAACCCACACTTAGAAGTTATGACTAATAGAGAGTTAGAGTCTATGAGTTATTTAATTAGCACATTTGAATCTAACATAGAAGCTAGTGAGTTCCTAAGAAAAGGTGTAGCTGAGGAACCAGGGATTGATACTCTATTTGGTTTCCCCTTTCGTGCTAAAGCAGATTACTTACGATCTGATATGATAATAGATATTAAGACAACTCAAACTTTAGATGGTTGGGGTTACAAAGCAAAAAAAGTATATCATTATGATATGCAGGCGTACATATATACAAAGATTTTCCAAGTACAAAACTTTGTTTTCTTAGTTATAGATAAGAGTACAGGAGAGATAAAATCATTTCCTGTAACGCAAGAAACTTTAGATGGGGCAGAGAAGAAAGTAGAAAAAGCGTGTGAAATTTATAAAGATTATATGTATGACAAAACAAAGAGCATCAATCAATACCTTAGAACAGAATATCTATAAAGAACAAATAAGTCAAAGTTATTATTTAACTTTAAGAGATTTAGTTGCAGGAGTATCGTATAAAGATTTAGTAGATGACTTGTATGAATTTGAACAAAAAGAAATGTATGAAGTTTGTGCAGGAATACTAAAAGCATTAAAATATGCAAAAGAAAAAACATATAAACAAATAAAATTAGAATTAAACCAATATGAGTACAAACACGAACTTGACATTGTCACAGATAAAAATCTTAGTATCTAAGGATCTGAAGATTAACATTAAGAAAAATAGTAGAATAAGAAAGTATGTTTATGGTAGAGCAATTTACTTTAAACTATGTAAAGAGTTTACACACGCTTCATTAGCAGAGATAGGTGAAAGTGTTAATAGAGAACACGCCACAGTTATACACGGGTTAGAAGTATTCAATATGATTGCCCTATATAATGATACTATTATGTCTAGCTACAATAGAATAAGAAACGCTTTACTTCAAGAGGGTAATCAAGCACTTAAAAGATATAGCGAGGTTCACTATTGGAGAATTAAGTATGAGGATTTACTTAAAGACCACGATGAACTTCTCCGCGCACATTTAGATTTAGAAAGAAAAGTAGATAACCACGAAATTTATGGGGAGAAAACCTAAACAATATAAATACGTTAAACAAAACGATGGTCGTAAGAATAATGGTAGGAAGAAAGGTGTAAGAAATATTGATGTACTAGATGCAAATAGTTCATTGCGAGTTAATAAAGCTAAACGCAATAGAGCAACAATCCATACACAAAATGCCATTAGTAAAGTATTCGGATCACAAGAAGAGTTTTTTGAATCTACTGCAATGTTTGCTAAGAAAGGTTCTTTCCCACACGCAAAACTATTAATGGAATATGGTTTTGGTAAACCTGGCGATAGCGATGATGACAACCAAAAGAATGTAAACATCAATATTAAAAATCTATTCACAGGAAACGAACAAGAGAACACAATAGATATAGATGAAGAAACCAAGTCTTAACCAAAAATATAATGCACTTGGAAATGACTCAAGGTATTTTGTAATAACTGGTGGTAGAGGTAGTGGTAAATCATTTGCAATAACTACATTTTTAGCGTTCCTAACGTTTGAACAAGGACATAAAATACTATTTACTAGGTATACAATGATTAGTGCGTCTAACTCAATCATTCCAGAGTTCCTTGAGAAGTTACAACTATATGACATAATGCATCACTTTAGAATAACTAAAGATGAAATCTTAAACATAAGTACTGGTAGTTCAATAATCTTCAAAGGGATTAGAACAAGTGCTGGTAATCAAACTGCAGCACTTAAATCCATAAATGGAATTACTACTTGGGTTCTTGATGAAGCTGAGGAGATGACTAAGGAAGAGGACTTCGATAAGATAGACCAATCTGTCAGATCAAAAAATAAACCTAACAGGGTTATATTAATATTAAACCCTGCTACTAAAGAGCATTGGATATACCAAAGATTCTTTGCTGGTAAGGGTGTAAACACAAGTGTAAATTTATCTAACGACAATGTTACATATATTCACACAACTTTCAAAGACAATGAAGAAAATCTTTCTGAATCATTTTTATTACAACTAGAAGATATAAGACGTAGACGACCTGATAGATACAATCATCAAATACTTGGGGGTTGGCTAGATAAAGCTGAGGGTGTTATCTTTACTAATTGGAAAGTCGGTGAATTTAATGAGGAAGTAGAATCTATTTATGGTCAAGACTTTGGCTTCTCGATTGATCCGACTGTACTTATAAAAGTAGGGATAAGTAAAGCATTAAAGAAGATTTGGATAAAGACAATGTATTGTAAACCTGGTATGTCGACACAAGAGATAGGGGAAGCAAATCGTAGATATGCAAACGATGAGCTGATTATATGTGATAGTGCTGAACCTAGACTAATCAATGAACTTAAAGGGTATTGTAATATAAAACCAACTATAAAAAGGAAAGGTTCAATATTAACGGGTATAGCTTTATTACAAGATTACGATCTGATTGTAGATTCAAGTAGTATTGAATTGATAAAGGAATTAAATAATTATGTATGGCACGAAAGAAATACTAAGCCAATACAAAAGTATGACCACCACATAGATTCATTGCGTTATTGCACACAATACTTTCTAGCTAACGCAAACAAAGGTGTGTACGTTATTCGCTAAACTTAATAGGGTTCAACATAATGGGGTTTTCAACATAATGGGGTTATGCAAACCACCAAAGTAATAGATAAGTCCAAGCAAAGACCATCAAACTCCAAATTATCGATATGATTATATATTTTGTTCTCTTCATTGATCTGATAAATATATATATTTTATTGTATATAAGTTGTACATAAGTCTAGTTTTTTGTATATTAGTATTCTAATTTAAAACAATTACTATGAGAATTTATATATTACATACTACGAGTAATCTTCAAGATTACAACGACCACCAAGTATTTACATCTTGGAAAGAAGTCGTAACTAAATTTCAAGAACTAGTTAAAGAAGCTAGAGCTGAAGCACACGAAATCTATACTGACGAGTATGCTGAGTTCTATTTCGATGGATCTGAGGGTAGCGAAAAGATTTATATTAGTGAACACAATGTATACGATAACGAGAGATATGCTAGACAATGTAGCATTACTGATGAGGGAATGAATGAGGGTTGGATAGATGAAGATACAGGAGTATACTTTAAGTATAAAAAAGACGCCATAAAGTACGTTAAGAAACTAATGACAAATTTATATGATGGTATGGGAGATAACCCAAAAGTAAAAGAAGCTGCAATCTTCGATGTTAATAAGTATAAAAAAGATGATGACATTCTTGATATAGGATATGAACACTTTAATACTTATTGGACTTCTTGGGAATGTGAAACTGAACTACAATATAAGTTAGTCGATGGAGAATTAATAGAAGATTATGATTTTCAAGAGGAAGCAACAAGAAAGTTAAGAGACAAGTTGGAACACGAAAGAAAACAAAAATTAAGAGACTTAGGACAAATATATTAATTATGGCACTAACTACTTATTATTTAAAATTACAAGAAAGGGCTTTAAAAAGAATGGAAGAATTAAAGCAAGACATTGATAGATTACCATCTATTGATGATGAGAACTTAACTGAAGAAGTTATAGATAACTTAGAAGAAAACGTTGAGCAATTAGAAAATATAAATATTAATTAATATGGGATATAACACACAATTTATTGGACAATTTAGGTTGAGTAAAAACCTAGATGATGTATTGGTTGATAGGTTTAACGAACTACAAAATAAAAGACACGATCTGAATTCGTACCCAAGTAGATATAATCATTGGCATATCAAAAGACAATATGGTAATCAATACCTAGCTTGGAATGGTGGCGAAAAGTTTAGACATTATTTTGCTTGGCTTGACTTAGTATGCAAACAATATTTAGAAATGTGGGGAGTTACTTTAAGTGGCTACGTTACATATGTTGGAGAAGATAAATCTGACTATGGAGTTATTGAATGTGTAGAGAAGATGAATCTACAAAATGGGATTCGTTATACTAAAATGTTAGTGTACAAATTATCTGAACCAAAATGGGATAGAGAAACAATTGAGCAATCTATCAAAGAAGAACAAGGAGAGTATAACGAAATAAGAAGATGGATAAGATGAGCAAACAAGATAATACTTACGTGATAGAGTTTCAAGAACTCAAGAAGTTTGAATATACTATTGATGGTAAGGATAAAGCAGACGCATATAATAAGTTTATGACTGAATATTATTATAGTATGAGAGATGTATCAGCGGATCAAAATTGTAAACAGTTAGGTTGCAAGTTTGAGCTGACTCATATTTGGTTAATGACTAAATCTAAAAGCAATGTTAAAACACATTGTAAACAATGTAATTACAATAATCCAACAGATACATTGGTATTCTGTGAGTCGTGTGGGTTTCCTCTCGACCTTGATATAGAATATAAAACCTATGATGGATTACCTAATATAATAGACAAAAAATGACAATAAACGAATCACTTATAAAGTATCTCCACGCTAGAGTTGAGAGATTATCTGCAAACTACCAAAAGCTAAAAAAAGAGAATCGTAAGCTGAGGGAAGAAAATACTAGACTTAATAGGTCTACTAAATTTAAATCAAGTTTATAATGGAAAATAAAATAATAATAATAGTAAATGTAATCAATCTAATGATGGCTATTGTATTTCTTACTTTAGCAATTGTTGATCTGATACGACAAGGTAACTCGTATGGATATTTCTTTATGATATATCTAGCTACTCTTTTAATAACGAAACTAATAAATAAATAATGGAAGCAATAATATTTTTAGCACCAGGATTTTTACTTGTACTAATTTTGGTTATAGACTTTTTTATTAACGAATAGCAATTCATTAAACATAGTTGGGTTCAACATAACAGGGTTCAATATAACAGGGTTCAATACGATGGGGTTGATTTTTTTCTTCCCCATTTTTTTTGTGGTTAAATCAGATCAAGAAAATAAAGAGCATAAAAAAACCCCCTAAGAGATTCGAATTCTTAGAGGGTTCAAACTAACTAACATAGAAAAAAAGAATTTAGTTCTTTTTATTCTTTATTTGATAGTGATGAAATATTTGTTCAATTGCTTGTATTAAATCATCATAAGTAATATGATTATTTTTATATAAAAGGACTTGAAATATTATTTCATTAATTGGATTTAATATTGTTTTTTCCATAATTTAGTTATTTAATTTCTATTTTAATCAACGGATCGTGGGATTCTTTTTCGATGTTCTTTTGTCTTATTGTTAAAATATCTTTGACGAATTATTTTATCATCTAACAAAATACAATAAGAATACCAATTTCCGAATAAGTTTCGCCTAGTGTATCTAATGACACCAAGTTTTTTCGAGTGTGTCGAGCTACTACCATAAAAGGAAATGATTTCCGAATGGTCTTTTATTCCATAACTTTTGGCACTTGAATATGCACACGAGTTAATTTCGTTCCATATATTATAGCTTCTACTCATAGCGTTTTTTTTAAATATTTATATTGCTCAATGAGTGATTCCATAGTATGAAGAAAGGAGTTAATATTTTTATGTTCTCTTTCTTCGTGAATGGCTTGATAATAAATTCGTTGGTTTTTTCTTTTCTCTTCGTAGTATAATTCTTCGAATCGATTAGCCCAAAATTTATAATGTTTTATTTGTCTTTTTGGTGTACGCCTATAAAGTGAATTTCCTTCCTCTTTACATTCTTTTGTTAAGTGATATTTACCACGTTTAACAATAACATTTCCGATTGATTTCCAATGAACAATGTTAGTACCATACCAACCAATAACCTTTAATTGTTTTGAAGTCATAGTTGAATCGACTTTGAAAAGCCATTTAACAAACGCTTCGAATGAAACATTTGTGTTATTACTTTTGTTTATTGTTGGTAGTTGCTTGGCATCAGATCCAATAACACCACAATATTTACAAAAGATTCTTAATTGTTTGCTTGTTGGTTTATATTCATCTATAAACCTACGTATTAAAATATGTTTTTTCATAATATTAGTTATTTATTAATTTCGATAAGTCAATGAACGATGCTCAACTACTTAGATTGAACACTTACTCTAATATACAAAAAAATAGTTATTTACAATCAATGTTTATAATAATAAAATATAGTTATTTCTTATGGTGTTGATAATGAGCATAAGTTTTATTTATGAAGTAATAAATGGATATAGATTCAAATGAAATCCAAGTCGGAGATATTTTCCCCTTTCTCGATTGATTCAATGTAATATAGGTTGATAATTCAATGAATGGTCTAAAGTCATTAATTCAACGTAAAATGCGGTATACGTCTGTTGATTACTCTACTTCCATAAATTCAAAGGGAAACAAAAAAAACCCCTTAGAAAGAACAGGGCGTTTACGTGCTTGGAACTTTGCTAAAGGATTTTAATAACTAAATTAATATGAACTCAGAAATGATCTGATTGAATATAATTTTGGTGAATCTATATATTTATCAAACAAAGATAAGATAAACTATTTATTATTACAAAATATTCTTTAATATAACTACTTTTTCTATTTTTGTTATACGACAAATTACAAGACTAAAGTTATATAAGTATGATTAGAGAAATAAAAGTAAAAGTACCTAGAGAGTTATCTGATGTCAAGCTAAAGGAATATCAGAAGTACATTAAGATCGTAGACTTTAATAGTGAGAAAGAACCTAGTGAAGAAAAAATAGACTTTGCTAATATGAAGATGCTCGAATACTTTTGTGGTATAGATTTAAAGGAAGCGTATGATCTACCTATGACTGCATTCTCCAACATAATAAACCACCTAGCGACAATATTTAAAGAAGAAACACCTTTACAACAAAGATTTACTATGACTGATCCTAATGGTAAAGAGGTAGAGTTTGGATTTATTCCTAAGATAGATGACATTACACTAGGTGAATTTATAGATTTAGAAAAATACATACAAAATTGGGAAGATATGCATAAAGCTATGGCTGTACTATATAGACCTATAATATTTAAAACAGGGAATCTATATGAAATAGAGGATTATGAGGGTAGTGAAAAATATTCTGACGTTATGTTAGATGCCCCAGTGAGTGTTCCGATAGGTGCTAATGTTTTTTTTTATCGTTTAGGGAAAGAGTTATCGAGTCATTTGATTCACTCTTTGGTGGATCAAGTGAACAAGGACTTGACTCTACGTCAAACTTTGGAACAAAATGGGGTTGGTATCAATCAGTTTACGCAATCGCTAAAGGAGATGTCACTCAATTTGAAAACATTACAAAATTACCCTTATTTCAATGTCTAACCTGGTTGGAGTTTGAAAAGGAAAAGCAAGAATTAGAATCTAATATGATTAAAAAACACACAAGATGAGACAAGTATATACAATACTAGATAAATTAAAAACAATATTAAGAGCAAATGGAATAACTAAATATGTTACGTTTGGTGATCTACTACAAATTGATCTGAATAAAACAACTATATACCCATTAGCACATATAGTGTTTGGAGATGTAACATTTAATGATAGAATAATGAACGCATCAATACAAGTCTTATGTTTAGATATAGTAGATGATAAGAATACAAAAGAAGATGAAGATGAATTCTTTGGAAATGATAATCTACAAGATGTACTTAATACACAATTGCAAGTAGTCAATCTATTACAACAAGAAATGAGAAGAGGAGATACATTTTCAGAGAACTTCCAAATAACTACATCTGTAATCGCCAATCCAATAATCGACTCATATGAGAATGAACTTGCAGGGTGGGGTGTAACAATAGAAATAGAAGTGCCTACTAATGAATTATCTCTTTGCTAATGATCTATGAATTTACATCACAAGCACTAAATAAACTTAGAACTAAAATACAAGCTGACTTAAAAGCACAACTAGATGTAAGTAAAGGTACACCACCATCAAAATTAAATGCAAGTGGTAACTTAAAGAGGAGTATGAATAGTGTTGTTTTTGTAAAAAACCAAGATATCTTTTTAAATTTCTATGCTGCTAAATATTTTAAAGAAGTTGATAAAGGTGGAAATCCTAGAAAAGTAGATAGAGGTGCAATAGAAAATTGGATTAAATCAAAAAATATAATTTCTAATTATGCTAATAATACAATTGAGGATTTAGCATATTTAATAATGAAGAAAATACAACGTGATGGTACTATTGCAAGATTTGGTGGTAGAAATAGAGGTGCTAATATTATAGATTACATTGATAGAAAATATTATGCATCAATAACAAAAGACATAGAAGCAAGTTATAATAAAGACTTAGAAACACATCTAAATAAAATATCAATAAATGGCAGTAAATAAAGTAAATACTAGAAGTCCATACTACGTTGTAGCTTCAGGATCTGAGGGATCAACAGATCAAACTAGCGAAGAGGGAAGAGAAATATATTTATTAAAAATAGTACAAGTAGTAAATAACGTTGAGAAAAATAGTCCAGGTGAGGGAACTTCTAATGCTAACATTACACTTCGTGCTATACCTGTAAACTTTACATCTAATGGAACGTATACGTGGACTGGTGGAAACGCTGCTGCTGCAGGAACAACACCTGACATAACATTTAAAGAAGTATTATCTGGTGCAAGTCAAGAATTTAGTTATGGTTGTAGTACGTTAGATGCAGATGGAAACACAATTACTGCTTTACCTTTTAAAGTATCTTGGGCTACAGCGACTCAATATACTGCAACGCTTACTATTGCGAATTCAATAAAACCATCAATATCATCAGATGGTTATAGTGGTACTGTTACGAAGTCATCAAGTATACAAGCACAAGAAGTAGTTGCTTTAGAAAAATTAAACCCTGAGGTCTTTGAAGTAAAAGGTCGTCAAGGTGATAGTTATAGTTTTGTTATTGCTTTAACACTATCAACTAATTATAATGCGACATCAGCTTTAGCAATATCAACTGCTAGTTTTAGTGGAACATTTGGTAGTGCCAATGTAGCATTAGCATCTTCGTTAACAGGTACACTTGCTTTAAAAGAAACATTTATATTAACACCAAGTGTTACAAGTGCAACTGAGGGTGATGCATTTACAATAGACCTTACAACAACAAACTTAGTAGACAACACAGCTGTACCATTTACAATAACAGGAGTATCTGCAAGTGATCTAGTAAGAAATGGACTAACAGGATCATTTCAGATATTTGAAAATCAAGCAAGTGAAACATTTGAAGCAATTAAAGATACTTTAAGTGAACAACCTTATGAAACTTTTACATTGACATTAAACGATATTAGTCCAACAATATCTACGTCTGTAAAAATATATGATGAAGTTGCTCAAGTAACAGCGACATCAATTGATGTTTCTCCTATTGGAAGAACAAGTGATGAATTAGCTTGTTTAGATAGTGCGTCAGAAACAGCTTACTTTACTTTACTAGATGGTCAAACTGCTTTAGGAAATGGTGTTATTCTATTTTCAGATCAATCACTACAAACTCCTTATGCAAGTGATGGAAAATATTATAAAATAGGTACTAATCACAATGGAATAATTGGAGAAGTAGCTGATGGAAGAATTAGTGGTTATGTTGAATGTACTACAAGTACAACAACTACTATAATTGAAGAGTCTGAAACAAAACCAAATCAATCTATGATTTCATCAACATCTGTATCTGTACCTGGTTCTCGTGGAATCGATGCTTGTGAGCAAAATGCAGACACAGAAATATATTATGATGGTTCTATAACTCAAGGAACTTTATTATATACACAAAAAGATGCAGCAGATAACTTGTCAAGTGTATTTGGTGGGGTTGACAAATGGCATAAATTAACATTATATGACACAAGTGACAATCCACAAGATCATTATGCATTAATAACTAGTTATCCTCCAGGTTATGTTTCAAGAATATTTGTTTGTGGAACTGCATTCATACCTGAAACAACAATTACATTAACACCTAGAGTTACTATTAATATGTCAACTAGTGATGGTAATAATCAAGGATTTGCTTTTGTTTCACAAAGAACTGAACTAACAGCAGTTGTACAAAACATAACAAACGCATCTTATCAATGGGAAAAAGGTAGTTCATCAGGTGCAAGTAATATGACTAATATTAGTGGTGCAACATCATCAAATTTAGTTATAAATGAAGTTGGTGGTGGTGGAGAGACACAAACAAGTGCTGGTGTTGTTTTTTATAATTGTAAAGTTATTGGAACTGGTGTTACTACTACAAGAGCTGATGTATTTAAAAGTATAACTTGGCAAACAAGACCTAGTTTTGCATTAAGGTTTGCAAGTACAGGTGCTGCAAGTAATACAGCTTGTACAGGATCAAACGTTACTATTTATGGCGACAGAAATGCTGTAACAGCTTTTTGTGTTGGTACTCAATTTTATGCTAACGCAAATGGAACAGGTGCTTTGTCTCCAGGTAGTTATTCCGATAGTACAAGTGGAACAAATAATAATTTTAGATATATAGAAGCAAGTGGAATACCAGGTCCTTGTATAAATTATGGTTGTGCAGGTGCGCCGGTAAGTCAACCTACAACTAACATACAAAAAGTTGCTGTTAAGAGATGTGAGAATCAAACAAATGCTGGTAGAATAGAATATATAATATTTAATAATTTTGAATATACTTTAGGTAACATAATAAGTTTAAAAGATTTTGGTCAAACAGGTGGTGAGGGTTGTTATGAGATTATAGAAGTATATGCTGATAATTACACTTTACCTACACCAAACTTTACTTTAGAAACAACAGACTTTGTAAGATCACAACCATTTGGTAAATGTGAAACTTGTGTTGGAGAAATAGAGGTTGAAGAAGAAGTAATAATTGATCTGAATAAATATTATGGTGCGTATAGATTGTGTGGAAGTACAGGTGGTGCTTTAACATATATAGTTTCTGATTCAGCTTTACCAAATGTATTAAGGGTTGGAGCAGATACTACAAAGTGTAGACACACAGTTTATACTTTACATAATAACGAGGGAGATGTTAAAGCATATAGTCCTGACGCTTTAATTCTTGAAGATTTGTTTTGGATTGAGTTTAATGAGTGTACTACTTGTATTGGTGGTTCTTCTGCTCCTACTATAACTGGTCTACCTTACAAAAGAAAATATAAACAATGTGATGATGCTTCTAAAACAATAGTATTTGGTCATAGTGAAAATTTAGCTGCAACTGAATGGGCTATAAGATACCCAAGTGTTGTATATAATGGTATATGTTACGAAGATTCTACAACATCAACTGATACAACAACTATTAATATTGATGATCTGACTAACTTTAGAGATTGTGATGCTTGTGATGCTTTTGTTAATCCACCACCAGCACCAGTAGTAGAAAGACCATCTAACATTAAAATTATGAGAATATCATCAAGTTCATCTTTAAATACAACTGCTGCTTGTAATACTTTATTTACTTATGATGTTGATGTTTATTATGTTGGTACGTTTGGCGATAGCACAGTTTTGTATAGCGACACAGCATTAAGTACAATATATGCACCAACAAGTGAAACTAACTTTAGAATAAATGAAAATAGAAATTCATTTAGAATAGGTTATAGTGGAAACCCATCAGGAGTTAGACCAGGAGTAGTATATAATTTTGGTTCTTGTGCTGGTGTAGACATCTATTAATACTATTTTTGTTTTTTAGGTTATATTAAAAAAGATAAAATGGCTACATTAAATAGTTCTACGTTAAAATTGTATTGTTGGACAGGAAGTTTTAATTCTCAACCAACCACAGCGCAATACACAATAACAAAATCAAACCCTGATTCTAACAATACAGTAAGGTTTGAATTATCGGAACTTATTCAAGATTATATAAATGTAACATTCAATGATGATTATAATACAATAAACACAACTTGTTGGTGGTATTATGTAAAAACTAATCAATATTCTGATTTATCAACACCTACTTCGACAACTCAATATGGTCTTGCAACAAAAGGGTATACATATTTTGAAGATGGATTAAACTCTATTCTTTCAACGTCTAAATTGTTTAGTAATAATTATTTATATATACCAAAAAACATAAAATATAATATTCCAGTTTATAAAGGATTAAATGGAGTAACAAATGTAATATTTTATACTAAAGATAGTACAGGTGTGGAATCAGTAGCAGATAGTAAATCTATTGCACCTATAACAAATGTTCCTGGTATTGAAACTTCTGACGACTTTATTACTTATGTATCAAGTACTGTTCAAGCTACTAAAATAGAAATAGTGTCATCAAACAATTCTATTTCAACATATGACACACAAACTAATAGTGCGATTGAAACAATATATCCTATTTTTACTTGTGATACTAAATACACAAATCATAAAGTATCATTTATTAATAAGTTTGGTGTAATACAAGACATTTATTTTAATAAGAAAAGACAAGATAGATTAAGCGTTAAAAAAGATAATTTTGTTACTAGTACGATCAGATCAACAACAAGTTCTGCTACTTATGACACATTTACACCATCTAATGTAGTTCAAGATGTTGCTTCAACTAAATCTATAACTTTAAACACTGGTTTTCTTAGAGATGAATATAATGAGACAATAAGACAATTATTACAATCAGAAAATATTTGGATTAGAGAAAACAATAAAACTTTACCAATATTAGTAAAAGATTCTAACTTTCAATATAAAACAAGTCTAAATGACAAATTGGTTAATTACACTATAAATTTTGAGTATGCATTCGATGGTATCAATAATATTAGATAATGAATCAAAAAATACAATTATATATAGAAAACGAACAAGTTGATGTATTTCAAGATGGTTCAATAAACATTGTAAGCAGTATAAAGGATTTTAGAGAACCTGATAAAATATTTACTGATTTCTCTAGGAACTTTAATTTACCAGCTACATCTAGGAATAATAAATTATTTAAACATTATTATAATTATGATCTTGTTGGAAACAACTTTGACGCTAGATCATCTAAAGAAGCTAGAATTGAAATTAATGATAGACCTTACAAAGATGGGTATATAACATTAGAAAGTGTAAAACTTCAATTTAATAAACCAAGTTCTTATAGGGTTACTTTTTATGGTAATCTTAAATTATTAAAAGAATTATTTAATAATGTAAAACTAACAAACTTAGAGTGGTTAGAAAGATTTAATATTAATGATAGTCATTTTGATTCTAGTGGAGATTCATTTTATCATTATCTATCACAAAGCAAAGATTTTACATCTAGTGATGAGTTTACTATTGGAACTGGTGATGGTGTTACAAAGAAATTTAGATTATTATATTCGCCATACCCACAACTAGATACAGACTTTAAGTTGTATAACGCTGGATCTGAAGTTGCAACAAACAACTTTTCGTATTCATATACTTCAGGTGATGTTATATTCAATACTGCTCCAAATGCTGGTAACGCAATAACAACTAAATTATTTTACCCACAACCAATAATTGTTCCTTTAATATCTAGTTCGGAAAGATTGTATTATACAAATAACGCAAACTTTTATGGAGTTTTGAGTGATGGTAATTTATATTACAATTCAGGTAACTATCCACTAAACAACCAAGTAAATGGATTAAAATTTGAACACCTTAAACCTGGTGTTAGAGTTCATTTAATTTTACGTGCAATAGAACAAAAGATAAATCGTGATCCTAATGTTCAAAGTAAAATAGAATTCTCTAACGATTTTTTAAATGCATCTAATAAAGATTATTATAATCTATATATGTGGCTTAATAAAGATAAAAAAGCCAACACATTATTCGATCAAGGAAGTAAAGAAATAAAAGTAAATACATTTAACATTTCTAGTAACACAATAGCTTTATATCAAGATGCATCAAGTCAAGGTTTATTAGAAATATCATCAGTTAACTCATCAGGACTTATAGGAACTCAATCTGGTGACACAATTATTGTAAGAAACTCAACAGCTGAAAATATAGATTATATAGAATGTAGATTTAGGGTTTTTACAAGTGATACATCAAATGCATATGGTTTAAGAATTTATAGAAATGGATCAGTAATTAGAACATTTGAACCATCTACTGGTAATGGTACATCTAAAGAATATGATTTTTATGTAGAACAAGATGGAGATTATCAATTTGAATTGTTTTCTCCAACAGGTTTAATTATTAATAATGGTTTTGAAGCTAAGTTTGTTATAGCTGGAGATAGAGATGACGAAGATTATAATGATGTAGTTATTCCTGGTGGTTTTTTAACATTTAATAAAGGTAAATTTAGTATATCTAAAAATATGCCTGATATGAATGTTATTGAGTTTTTATCTGGTTTATTTAAAATGTTTAATCTAGTTTGTTTTGTAGAAAACGCAGAAGATAGTAGTTATAGTACAACGCAAAGTAATATGAAAAGAATTAGAATAATGACATATGATTCATATTATGCTTCATCTAGTTCTGAATTAGATATAACAAGTAAAGTAGATACTTCTGAAAGTAGTGTGGAAAGATTAATGCCATATTCACAAATAGAATTTAAATATGCAGATACTGAATCGGTTCTCGCTGAACAACATAGATCTGACTTTGGTATAGAATGGGGTGGTGAAAGTTGGACTTATAGTGATTCAAGAGGTGAGCAAAAGTATGAAATAATTCCACCTTTTTCACACTTAAAATATGAAAGGTTATTATTGACTGATGGTACAACACCATCTACATTGCAAGTAGGATTTAGTGTAAAGAGAAGTAATGCAGAAAGAAATGTAGCTGTTGGTGGTGGTAGTACAGCTGGTTTTAAATCGTTCCAAGAAGAAAAATATAGTCCACACTTTAGTAAAAAGCCATTATTATTTTATGCACATCGAGAAACTAGTGGAACACAAATTCCTTATGTATATACTGATGCTTCTAATAATGCAATATTTTATGGTGCTTTAACAACTTATTTTGTACCCTTAAATTCAGTTGATATTAACACGTCTCAATCAAATCATTTTGGAGAAGAAGTAGATGAATATAGAGTTTACAATGCTAATGAACAAAGTAACGTAAACAATTTATTTAATATATATTACAAAAACTATATTGAACATTTGTTTGATGTAAAGTCAAGATTAATAAAAGTAAATGCAAATTTAACTAATGCTTTTATATCTAAATATTCGTTAGCTGATAAAATTAGAATACTAGATAAAACTTTTAGTATAAATAAAATTGACATTGATTTACAAAATGGTGAATCAAAATTAGAGTTACAAAGATACTATGACGTAGTTTCTTTTGATTGTTTAGCATTGAACTTTAATGCAAGAGTAGAAGTGACATCAGGTGGTAATGCTTATGTTTTTGATAATAAATATGGTATATACCAAATGGGTTTAGGTACTTATATTATGAATGACGTTCCATCAGCTCACCCTATTGCATTTCACAACTTTGGTAAAGAAAGTAGAATTACTTATACAGGTACAGCTAGTGGTGGTACAAAAACTGGTTTAGATGGTAATACATATACATATTATTATGGTAATATTACTATTACTGTTGCTGGTGATTTTGGTACAATGAGTTACGAGTGTTATAATCACGGGTATATGGGGGGTGAGAATAATTTAGTGTATAATGCAGATTGTTTAACTTCTACAACGCCACCAACACCACCAGTAGTAGGAAACTTAACAGTAGATGCAACTGATATTTATGTAGATAGTGGAATAATAACGTCAGATCAAACAGATGAATAATGATTAAGAATTTAATAGAGTTATTAAAATTAGATAATCACTATGGAGTTAGTGAAAGAGTAGATATTGCTAAAGGTAAATATAAAGCTAAAAGTAATCTAAAAGAATTGAATGAACATTTTAAGAGAGTAATCAATGGCAAAAGGTAAAGAATTAATTTATACTATTAGGGTTATTGACAAAAGTAAAGTTGTCATTGACGAATTAGGTCAAGAAGTACAAACACTTGAACAAGCATTTGTTGAGATTAATAATGAATTGACTAAAACTGACACTCTTCTTGATGGTACAAGAGCTAGTTTTGAAAAGCAAATAAGAACCCTAAAACAACAAAGAGATAATTTAGCAAAAAGTTCTCAAGAATATAGCGAATATAACACAAAGATAATAGCTGTTGAGAATAGTATGCGTAAGTTAACTAGTTCAACTAAAAGTCAAGAGCAAGTAAACGCAGATATGATTGCAAACACTGGTCTTGCATCTAACACTATTGTAGAATTTGGTAGAACTATATCTGATGCACCATTTGGTATTATTGGTGTAACAAACAACCTTTCAGTAATGGCTACTAACTTTGAAACGTTAAGTGGTAAAGTTGGTGGTACACAAAATGTAATTAAGTTATTAATAAGACAACTTAAAAAAGGTGGTGCTTTTGTTCTAGCAATCCAAGTTGCACTTGCTGCAATAACACTTTATAGAGATGAGATAACTGAATTCTTTATGGGTACTAAAAAAGCTGAGAAAGCTGTGGTAGACTTAAAAGACGAATTAGTAGATACAAATAAAGTTTTAAGAGAATATATCAAAACACTAAGAAACGTAAATGTAGAATTAGCAGATCAATTAGAGTTAGTTAGTTTTATAAGAGAAGATTTTACTGAATTAGATAGAGCATTTAAAGACTCAAATGCTACTCAAGAACAACAAGTATCAATAACAAGAAATTATTTAGTAGTACAAGCAAAAATAAGTGCAGTAAACAAAGAAATAAATAAAGATTTAGAAGAATTAGACAAAAAAAGAGTAAAAGATATTAAAGCTAATGAAGAAAAGATAAAACAATCAAGAAAAGAAGTAGCTACTAGACAAAGAGAAATAGACGCTTTAAAAAAAGCTAATGTAAAAGCATTTCAATCTGATATAAATATACTAGAAGCACGTAATAGAGTTGCAACAACTTATCAAAATAGATTAGAAAAAGAAAATATTGATCTAGGTATAAATATTGATTTAGTAGCAGATAGAAATGAATTACTAAGACAAGAACAACAAATACTATCTAGTATACCAAAAGATATAGAACCATTAGGTGAAGAATTCTTTAAAATTTTTGATGATGAATTAAAAGAACAAGATAAAGGTTTATCAGAAAGAGTTTTAGATAGATTATTAGGTACAAGTGATAAAGAATTTAAAGAGGGATTCGATGCTATAAAATTTGCAGAAGATAGTGGTTTAGATGGTGCGTTAAATGATTTGAATGAATTTATTAAAGAGTATCAAGGTGAAAATGCTATTGAAAAAATAAATTTAGCACAACAACAAGCTGAAACAGAATTAGGTATATTATATGATGCAATTGAAGAAGAAACTGGATTAAGAATTGGTTTTAACGAAGATTTATTAAGGATTGAAGAGTTTTATGGAGAACAAAGAGCAAAAGTAAGCGAGAAAGAAAATCAAGCTAAAGCTAAAAGTATTAGAGTTGCTGCTCAAGCCGCAGTGCAAGTTGGTAAACTACTACAACAATTAGGTGATGAGAATAAAACAGTAGCAATAGCAGGAGTAGTTGTGGAAAAAGCAGGTGCAATAGCTAAAATTATTGCAAACAAAAGTATAGCAGACGCAGCAGCATTACCACTTTTATCTAACCCTGCAACTTTTGCTTTAGGTACTTCATTAATGACTACTAATAAAATAACAGCAGCGACAGGTGTGATTGCAACAACAGCAGGGGCAATTAAAGCTATAAAAGAAATTAGAAATCCAGAGAGTGCTTCAACGTCAGCTACAAGTATTGCTGAAGCACCAGCACCAGTCATACAAGCACCAGCATTTAATGTAGTAGGTGCAACACAAACTAGTCAACTAGCACAAACAATCGCTGGAGCTGAAGAGAAACCAATTAAAGCATTTGTAGTAGAAAGTGAAATAACATCAGCTCAAGCATTAGCAAGATCAAGAATATTTAATGCTTCTATATAAAACAAAATAATATAAGTTAAGTTATAATAATATGGAAAACGTAATAGAATTAATTATCGATGAAAATAATGAGATTAGTGGAATTGAAGCTATATCAATAGTAGAGAATCCTGCTATTGAAGAAGATTTTATTGCACTTAAAGAACATAAAGAAGTCAGATTAGCAGAAGTAGATAAAGAGAAAAGAATTCTTATGGGGCCTGCGTTAATTCCAAACAAAAAGATATTTAGAAAAGGTGCAAGTGATGATGAAGATTATTATATCTATTTTAGCGAAGATACTGTTCGTAAAGCATCAGAGTTATTCTTTATAAAAAGCAAACAAAATAATTCAACATATGAACATCAAATTGATCTGAATGGTATGAGTGTTGTAGAATCTTGGATTGTTGATGATCCAACAAATGACAAATCTAATTCTTATGGATTTGATCTACCCAAAGGAACTTGGATTGTTTCTATGAAAGTTTTAAATGATGATATATGGAAAAAAGTAAAAAATGAGGAAGTTAAAGGTTTTTCAATAGAGGGTTTCTTTGCAGATAAAATGGAAAGACCAAAAGAAAGTATTGAAGAAAAAGCGTGTGATAGTTGTCTAAGTGAATTAAATGCTCAATATGAATTATTAGAAGCATTAGAATCTTTAGAAGATAATGTTGAATTAGAAAGTTATGGTGGTTACCCCCAATCAGCTAGAAACAATGCTAAAAGAGCAATTGATCTGAATAAAAAAGTAAACAATAAATGTGCAACTCAAGTTGGTAAAGTGAGAGCGCAACAATTAGCTAGAGGGGAAAAGTTTACATTGTCTACTCTTAAACGTATATACTCTTATCTTTCAAGAGCAAGTGCATATTATGACGCTGGTAATAATGAAGCGTGTGGAACAATATCATATTTATTATGGGGTGGTAAATCAATGTTAAATTGGACTACTTCTAAATTAAAAGGTCTTGATGCAATTGAAGCATCATCTACTATTATAGATGGTAGAGCTGGTTACTCAACGCAAGAAGAAGCAGAGAAAGCAGCAGAAGATATGGGTTGTTCAGGGTATCATACACACGAATACGAGGGAGATGTTTGGTATATGCCTTGTGAGGAACACAATCTCGATGATGATCCTTGTCAAGAGGGGTATGAGCAAATAGGAATGAAACAAAAGAATGGTAGACCAGTTCCTAATTGTGTTCCAAAAAAATAATACTATGCATTATACTAAAAGAAAAAAAGATGCTACATTAAGTCATAGTTCACCTAAAAGTTCTGCAAGAGGTTGTTTATGTCCAGATGGTCGTACTTATTCTACTAAATGTTGTGATGGAACATTAGAAGCACAAGGAATAGGTAAAGTTTGAAATCCAAACAATAATATATAGTTAAGTTATACTATAAATTCGTAATCTTATGAGAGCAAGTGAAATAGTTAATAAACTAAAAGATGTTCTTTTATCATCAACGGAAGTAGAAAAAGTAGAGGAATCTACAATTGAAAACAAAGTTGATTTAAAAGAAGATGATCTATCTAAAACAAAAAAGGTAGAATCCAAAAAAGTAGCTAATGAAGCTACAAAAGAAACTCCTAAGCAAGAAGATGACATTAGACAAGTGTCTTATTCTGCAGAAGAGGTACTAGCTGAAGATCCTATGGAAGATACTCAAGAAGAAATTGTTGAGGAAAAATCTCCACAATATGCAACAATAGAGGAAGTTGCAGAGATTAAAGCTATGGTTGAGAAACTTAGAGGTATGGTTGAAGCAACATATGAAACAAGTCCTGATGTTCCACAAGAACTATCAAGTGACCAAAAAGATGTTGAGATGACTGAACCACTAGCACATTCTCCAGAGAATGAAGTAAGTGAAAAACTAGGTGTAAGATATGCAACTAATGCAAATACTAACACTACTTACTCAAGAGTATTAAACGCAATATCTAATAATTAATTCAAAATTTTAAATATGTCAACGACAATAACAACTTCAAATAGCGTATTGAGAGCAAGGTCAAAACAAGAAACTTTGACTACTACTCAAGATATAAACGCAAATCAAGCTGGTACTGAGTTTAACATTGCAACTGATGCAATTGTATTGACTCTACCAACTATTGACGCAAACAATATCGGAATGGAATTTACGTTTCGTAATTCTGGTGCTGATGGTAATAATATTATTACTTTAAGTCCAGCTGCAAGTGATGCAATTCACGGTACAGTTGCTGCGATACAATCTGGTGGTGTAGACAACAAAGATTGGATCAACACTAAAGCAACAGCAAATAAAGGTGATTGGTGTACAATCAAAGCAGTCGCATTAACAGACTGGTATCTAACTGGTGGTGATGGTGTATGGGCATCAGAATCATAATCTAATATTAATCAATTTTAAATCGTAAAAAATGGCGACAACAAATAATTTAACAACTACTTATTCAGGTGAATTCGCAGGGAAATACATTTCCGCAGCGTTATTATCTGGTAAAACTTTGGCTGAGGGTAATATAACTATTAAGCCAAATATCAAATTTAAAGAAGTAATGAAAAAAGTTGCAACAGATGACATCGTAAAAGATGCTACTTGTGACTTTGACGCAACTTCGACACTAACTCTAACTGAGAGAATATTAACTCCAGAAGAGTTTCAAGTTAACTTACAATTATGTAAGAAAGACTTTAGAGCAGATTGGGAAGCTGTACAAATGGGATATTCTGCATTTGACAATCTTCCACCATCTTTTTCTCAATTCTTAATTGCTCACGTAGCAGATAAGGTAGCACAAAAAATGGAACAAAACATTTGGAATGGTACAAATGCTAATGCTGGTTCATTTGATGGATTCAAAACTACATTATTAGCTGATGCTGACGTAAATGACGTTGCTGCTGGTGCAGTAACTGCTGGAAACGTAATTACAGAACTTGGTAAGATTGCTGATGCAATTCCAAGCGCAGTATATGGATCTGAGGACTTGTTTGTTTATGTATCAAACAACATTTATAGAGCATATGTAAGAGCATTAGGTGGTTTTGCAACTAACGTAGGTGCTTCTGGTACTGACAATAAAGGTACTCAATGGTTCAATGGTGGTGCATTAACATTTGATGGTATCAATATGGTAATGGCTTCAGGGCTAGCAGACAACACAGCTGTAGCTGCTGAAAAATCAAACTTATTCTTTGGAACTGGTCTATTAAACGATCAAAACGAAGTAAAAGTAATTGATATGGCAGATATTGATGGAAGTCAAAATGTAAGAGTAGTAATGAGATTCACTGCAGGTATTCAACACGCAATAGGATCTGACATCGTTCTTTACTCTTAATAAATAGATTGTATAACTCAAAGAAAGGTGGGCGAGTTAATCTTACCTACCTTTTTTTATAAAAATAATAATTATGGCTTGTGATTTAACACTTGGAAGAAAAGAACCTTGTAAAGATGTCGTTGGTGGAATAAAAAATGTTTATTTCGTTGACTTTAGCAAACTAGGAACTGTGACTGTTACTAATGACGAAATAACTAATATGACCGGTAATGCTGGTGCATTAACTTATTTTGTTTATGAAGTAAAAGGTAATTCATCATTAGAACAAACTGTAAACTCTTCAAGAGAAAATGGTACTACATTCTATGAGCAAACATTAAACTTAACACTTAAAAAGTTATCTAAAGCTGATAACAAAGAGTTAAAATTAATGGCTTATGGTAGACCACATATTGCTGTTGAAGATTACAATGGTAACTTTATGATGATGGGATTAGTTAATGGTGCTGATGTTAGTGGTGGTACAATAGTTACTGGTGCTGCAATGGGAGATTTGAGTGGTTATACACTTACTTTCACAGCGCAAGAAACTTTACCAGCTGTGTTTATGGCACATACTGCTGGTCAATTTGTGTTTAACTCAACTGATTTCGCTGGGTTAAGTGGTACAATAACTAGAACAGTAGGATCAAACTCTTAATAGAGTGTTTTTTTCTTAATACGAAAGAGGGGATCAATTTGATCCTCTTTTTTTTTGGAACAATATATAAGATATTTAGTTATATACTTATGACAACATTATTGCCAAATACAAATGCTCAAACTATTAGCATAATACCAAGATCATATATTGTAGCTAGTAATTTGACATTAAAGATTGTAGAAGATGGAACTAAAAAAAATCAAACATTGTCTAATCAAACAAGTACACTATCTTCTAATGGTAATTTCTTAAATATGTCTTGTGCGTTTAGTATATTAGCTGAAGATGGAAATTATTCATTTGAAATAAAACAAGGAACAACTTTAATATATAGAGGTAAAGCATATGCTAGTAGTCAAGTAGATTACACTACAAGTCATACTCTTAATCAAGGAAAATATAATGAGTTCGATTCTGAAACAACTGAACAGAAATATATAGTAGTATGAGTAAAAATTTAAAGATAATAAATTTAGGTGGGTATGAAATACCTAAAGTAATTGAAAACAAAAGACATAATTGGGTAGAGTATGGTGAAAACAACCAATACTTTGATGAGATTATAGAAAGATATTTAGGTAGTGCAACTAACTCTAGATGTGTAAATGGTATTGTAGATATGATTTATGGTAGAGGATTAGATGCAACTGATTCTCAAGAAAAAGCAGAGATGTTTGGTAAGATGCAATCTATATTACAACCAGACCAATTAAAAAGAATAGTAAATGATTTGAAACTTTTAGGTCAAGCGTCTATTCAAGTTACTTATGACAAAAAGAAAAGTCAGATCAATGGAATATATCATTTTCCTACTGAAACATTAAGAGCTGAGAAAGCAAAAGATGGTAAAATTAAAGGTTATTATTATCACCCAAAATGGAGTGAAATAAAACCAAACGATAAACCAAAAAGAATTCCAGCATTTGGGTTTGGTAATAAAAAAGAATTAATTGAAATATATTGTGTAAAACCATATAGACCTGGTTTCTATTATTATTCTCCTGTAGATTATCAAGGTTGTTTACAATATTGTAATCTTGAGGAAGAAGTATCAAATTATCATATTCAAAATATTAAAAATGGATTACAGCCATCTATGTTATTGAATTTTAACAATGGTGTCCCTGGTGATGAAGCACAAGAAATTATAGAAAGAAAGATATATGACAAGTTTAGTGGATCATCAAATGCAGGTAGATTTATATTAGCATTTAACGAAGATGCAGAAACACAAGCATCAGTAGAACCAATAAACCTACCAGACGCACACGCACAATATGATTTCTTAGCAAAGGAATCGAGGGAAAAGATAATGATTGGTCACGGTGTTGTTTCTCCTATATTATTAGGTATAAAAGATAATACTGGTTTTGGTAATAATGCAGAAGAATTAAGAACAGCTTCTATATTAATGGACAACATCGTTATTAGACCATTTCAAGCACTTTTAATAGACTCTCTTAAGTCTATTTTAGCTTTTAATGAAATATATCTAAACTTATATTTTGTAACGTTACAACCTATTGAATTTACTGAGTTAGATAATATAGCAACTAAGATAAAAAGAGAGGAAGAAACTGGAGAAAAGTTGTCTAGTGAGGTTAAGTTAGATCTGAATGATGATGAAGCAGATGACTTAATGAGTCAGCTTGAAACATTAGGAGAGAAAATAGATGAAAGTCAATGGGAGTTAGTTCATCAAGAAGTAGTTGAAGATTCTGATAAAGAATTTGATTTAGACACTTTTTCTAGTCAAGCTAGTAAATCCGATGCTAATCCTAATAAAGAATCATATCAAGATAACGCAACTTTTAAAGTTAGATATTCATACACACCAATAAAAAAATCTATAAATAGTAGAAAGTTTTGTATTAGTATGGAAAATTTAGCTGAACAAAATATTGTGTTTAGAAAAGAAGATATTAGTATGATGTCTTTTAGAGGACTTAATAAAGAATTAGGTCATAAAGGTCAAAGATATAGTTTATTTAAATATAAAGGGGGTGTTAATTGCCAACACAAATTTATGTTAAACGTATACAAAAAGAAAGTTAAACAAGGAGATAAAGTTTCAATTGGTAAAGCAAAAGAAGATGGATTTAAAGAACCAACAAATCCTAAAGAATATGCAATAGCACCAAAAGATATGCCGAATCAAGGTCATCACCCAAATTATAATAAATAATGAAAGCACTATTTATAACATTAAAAGAGTTAAAAAGGAAGTCTATAATTGATGGAAATGTAGATCAAGATAAGTTAATACAATTTGTAGAAGTAGCACAAGACACTTATATACAAACACAACTTGGAACAAAATTATATGATAGATTACAATTTGAGGTAATTAATAACTCATTAACTACTGATAATACAACTTTAGTTGATGATTATTTAAAACCTATGTTAGTTTGGTATTCTCAAGCAACTCTAATTCCATACATAGCTTTTCAAATTTCTAATGGTGGAATCTATAAACATAGATCTGATAATTCAGATAGTGCTTCATTAAAAGAAATTGATAGTCTAGCTGATGATGCAAAACAAAAAGCAGAGTTTTATACTCAACGATTTTTAGGGTATATGAATGAAAATAGTGAAAAATACCCTTTATATACAGCTAATCAAGATGGTGGTATGTACCCTGAGAGAGATCAAAACTTAACAGGTTGGGTGTTATAATGAAAAGAGGAGAGTATATTAAATATAACAACAAGACTAAAAAGCAGAACGAAATTAAATTAATGAGTTATATTAAAAAGATAAAAGATGGCATTTGGATCAATTTACGAAAGTAGTTTTTTTGGTAATACAAATGAGACAAATGGTTGGGGTGCAATATACCCATTCGATGCAGATGGTTCTTTTTTACGAGTTGATACAACTTTAGAATTAGTTGATGATACAAGTATAACAGTAGATAAAACAATATATTAAAAATTAAGCAATGGCAAAAACAATTATAGACGTTGGTACTAATGCGAATGATGGAACAGGTGATCCATTAAGAACCGCAATGCAATCAACAAACTCAAACTTCAATGAAGTATATACGCTATTTGGTAATGGTTCTACGTTAGCATTAAGTGGTGACGTTAGTGTTAGTGGTGGTACTGCGACAATTGGTAGTGGCGCTGTGACTGGTACAAAAGTTGCAAATGATACTATTGCCTTAACAAATTTAGCTGATATAAAAATTAATGATACAACTGATGTTATATATACAGATATAATAGTTACGGTTGTAAATCCTGGTTCAGGGAATAAATATTATTATGATGGTGCAAATCAAGTAATAACATTATCTAAAGGTCAAACATATAGATTCGATCAAAGTGCTGGTACTAATAGTGGTCACCCATTAAGATTTAGTACAACATCAAATGGTACTCATAGTGGGGGATCAGCATATTCAACTAATGTAACAGCTGTTGGTACTCCAGGTAACGCAGGTGCATATACACAAATAACAACAGAGCAAGACACACCAACATTATATACTTATTGTACAGCTCATAGTGGTATGGGAAATACAGTTAGTTATGGTGCGTCACTAGATTCAAGAGGTTTAGTTTCACAAATTGGATTAGATACAAATGATTACATTAATGTTCAATCAGATCAAATTAACTTTTTCTTAGATGGAAGCGAAGATATGAGATTACAAGATAGTGGAACTTTACAAGTAGAGGGTGATGTTGTTGCTTATTCTACAGTAATATCTTCTGATGAGAAATTAAAAGATAATGTAGAAACTATTGATGGTGCATTAGAAAAGGTAAAAGAGTTAAAAGGTGTAACATTTAATTATAAATCAAATGGAAAAGCAAGTGGTGGTATAATTGCACAAGATGTAGAAAAGGTAATGCCATCATTAATTAAAACACAAAATACTTTAGATGGATCTGATACATTTAAAACTGTAGACTATAATGGTCTAATTGGATTATTAATTGAATCAGTAAAAGAATTATCTGATAAATTAGATGAATGTAATAATTGTAAAAAAGATTAACTATGGCATTACAAGGAGATATAAATTTTTGGTTATTTAGAGAAAATGGTACAGAAATGGTTGATGTTGATATACCTGAACAAATAGACGAAGAACACCCACATTACGAAAGTAGAGGTACTACAATACAAATAGAACAACCAGTAATGGAAAGATATTTAGATGAAGAAAAATCGTTTGAAGATGTTTATTTAATTATTCAATCTTGTGGATTTACTCAACACAATCATTCTAAAGATGATAAAATTTGGTATTTAAGTATTATGTATAAAGTTTTTGAATCAAAAGAATCAAAAGACAATAATGACACACCATTATATCTTACTGATTGGACACCTATGGTTGATATACATTTAGATAGTGAAGAATTTACATCACAAACTATTGTAGAATTTGCATATAGTCATCTAAAATCATTTGAGCCATTTGAAACAATGGAAAGTGTTTAATATAAAAAAATAAATAATTATGCCAGTACCAAGTTCAGGGGCTTTAAGATTAAGAGCTGACATAGCAGCAGAGGTTGATGGAAGTGCAAGTGGAACAGATGTTTCATTAGGAACACTTTCTAATAGTGCTGGATTTACAGAACCAGACACTATGTCTGAATTTTATGGTTATTCTAGTGTATCTGCACCAAGCGTAACTACTAGTGCAGCGACAAGTGTTACAGCTTCTAGTTTCACAGCAAATGGTAATGCAACCGCTGACAATGGTGCTAGTATAACTGATAGAGGTTTTTATGTTGGAACTAATTCTGATTATACACAAAATACAAAAACTAGTGTTGGTGGTAGTGGTACAGGAACTTTTACATTAGCAAAAACTGGACTTACATATAATTCAACTTATTACATAACAGCTTACGCAACTAACTCAATAGGAGAGGGTAGGGGTTCTACAATTACTCAAAACACATCAAATGCTTCAGCACCTAGTGTAACAACTGATAACAATAGTAATATATCATATAATAGTATAAGAAGTAATGGTAATGTTACATCTGATGGTGGTGCTACAGTAACAGAGAGAGGATTTTATTTTGGTACAAGTTCTAATTATGCAAGTAATGGAAAATTTACATCAGGTAGTGGTACTGGTTCATACAATAGAACAAATGGTAGTTTATCAGCATCAACAACTTATTATACAACAGCTTATGCTATAAATGCAGTAGGTGAAACAAGAGGTTCAACAAAATCAAGTTCTACAAGTTCATTAAATTCATATACAGGTCATTCAACAAATAATGGTCCGAGAAATGTAGGTAATTTACATACAGGGGCTATGCAATATTCACCAACTA
>Ga0222716_10000405_pt1 | contig 37249 bp, 36 predicted proteins | sample C33_13DmetaG_FD_165044 | JGI IMG/M metagenome (GOLD analysis project Ga0222716, IMG submission 165044) | Estuarine water microbial communities from San Francisco Bay, California, United States - C33_13D | ecosystem: Environmental > Aquatic > Marine > Unclassified | place: USA: California... | reverse complement strand
ATTATGCCTGTAGGTCTCGCTATTATATCTCAACTTAAAGACAATCCAAATCCACTTGAAAATGAAAACACAATTTTTGGAAAGACTCTAATGCTTTGTATTGCTTACAGCGCTTCAATTGGAGGTATGGCAACCTTAATTGGGACACCACCAAATTTAGTACTAGCTGGAGTAATCAAAACAAGTTATGATATTGAAATTAATTTTCTTCAATGGATGTCTTTTGGCTTACCAATTAGCTTGTTACTATTATTTATATGTTGGAAATATTTAACCTCAATTGCTTATAAATTTAATGATGAAAATTTTAAGAGTGGCTTAGAGGAAATAAATGATCAAATTAAAGGACTTGGTAAATTTTCATATGAAGAAAAATCAGTTTTAATTGTATTTATTACAACCGCTTTGGCTTGGATAACACAATCATTTATCATTAAAAAATATGTTCCTGAAATTGACGATACAATAATTGCTGTTATTGCTGCAGTTATTCTATTTATTCTTCCTGATAAAAGCGGAGACAATAAATTGCTAAACTGGAGTGATGCTGTAAAACTACCTTGGGGCATACTATTATTATTTGGTGGTGGAATGGCTTTAGCAAAAGGGTTTGATTCAAGTGGCTTAGCCGTTTGGATTGGAAATCAAATGAACTTCTTTAGTAATATACCATTAATAATCTTATTATTATTTCTAATTGCAATGGTTAATTTTCTTACTGAAATCACTTCTAACTTAGCAACAACCGCAATGCTACTTCCTGTCTTAGTAGCTCTTGCCAATACCATTGATATTAATCCTTATTATTTATTGGTCGGTGCAACTGTAGCTGCTTCTTGTGCATTTATGCTACCTGTTGCCACACCTCCAAATGCGGTAGTTTTTGGATCTAAAATTCTACACATTGATGACATGATTAAAAAAGGATTTTGGATGAATTTAATATCAATTATTATTTTGACGGTAGCTGTTTATTGGATTTTGCCATTAATTTGGGGATTTTAGTATAACTTTTTAATGAAAAAACTATACGATAAAAAAAAACCATCCATTTACAAGTTTAAAAAAATATAACTTTTTATACGAAAAACAATATATAATAATGCATTTATTTGTAATTTTGAAAATATGAAGGATATAACTGTTATAGGAAGTGGTTTTTCAGGATTAAGCGCAGCAGCTTTTTTAGCTAAAGATGGTTTTAATGTTACCTTATTAGAAAAAAACTCAACTGTTGGTGGAAGAGCTAGGATGTTTAAAGAAAAAGGCTACTGTTTTGATATGGGACCAAGTTGGTACTGGATGCCTGAAATTTTTGAGAATTTTTTCAATGAATTTAATTGTAAAATAGATGATTATTATGATTTAAAAAAGCTTGATCCTGGTTTTAAAATAGTTTTTAAAGATGAAGAAATTAATCTTTCATCAAATTGGAAAGACATATGCGCATTATTTGACAAATATGAAAAAGACGGTTCCAAAAAACTGAATAACTTCATGGAAGATGCGGAAAAAAAATATAATATTGGTTTAGACTTTTTATACAATTCACCAGGTGTTTCCATATTTGAATTATTTACAACTAAAATCCTCAAAAACTTAAATAAACTACAAATATTAACCTCATATAGAAATCACATAAAAAAATACTTCACAAATCCATATCTGATTAATATTTTAGAATTTCCTGTTCTTTTTTTAGGAACTTCAGCCAAAGACACACCTGCTCTGTATAGTCTTATGGCTTATTCTGGGATAAAACAAGGAACCTATTACCCAATAGGTGGTTTCAACAAGGTAATTCAAAGTATGGAAAAAATATGCCTGAAATTAGGAGTCAAAATCCAAACAGATCAGGAAGTAAAAAAAATTAATATTAGAGACTCAAAAGTTTTTTCGATTAGTACAAAAAACCAAGAGATAAAAACAGATATACTTGTTGCAAGTGCAGACTATGCACACGTTGATGAAAAACTTTTAGAAAAAAAACACAGAAATTACTCGAAAGAATATTGGAACAAAAAGAGCTTTTCCCCCTCATCCTTACTGTTTTATCTTGGAGTTTCCAAAAGAATTAATAATCTAGAACATCACACACTATTTTTTGATGAAGATATTGAAAAACATAGCAATGATATTTATGAAAGTCCTATTTGGCCTGAAAAACCACTATTCTACACTTGCTGCCCTTCGAAAACCGATCCAACAGTTGCACCAAAAGACAAGGAAAATCTATTTATTTTAATTCCAATTGCTGCAGGACTGGAAGACTCTGAAATGATTAGAGAAAAGTATTTTAAAATTATAATGGATCGTCTTGAAAAATTCTGCAATTTAGACATCAGAAAGCATATCGAATACAAAAAAAGTTATTGCATTAATGACTTCAAAGAAGATTATTATGCATATAAAGGAAATGCTTATGGCCTAGCAAACACATTAATGCAAACTGCTAATCTCAAGCCAAAAATTAAGAGTAAAAAAATTAAAAACATGTTCTATACAGGACAACTAACGGTACCCGGTCCTGGCGTACCTCCATCCATTATTTCTGGACAACTTGTTGCAGAACAAATTATAAAAACGAAATGAAAAATCTTTTTGATGAAGTCTCATTGAAATGTAGTGAGATCACAACCAAATATTATAGCACAAGTTTTTCCTTAGGAATTAGGTTGTTGGATAAAGAAATTCACAGTCCAATTTATTCTATTTATGGATTTGTTCGATTAGCAGATGAAATTGTAGATAGTTTCCATGAGTTTGACAAAGCAAAACTTTTAAATGAATTTACAGAAAGCACAAAGCAAGCAATTGAAAATAAAATTAGCCTAAACCCTATTTTAAATAGTTTCCAGGAAGTTGTAAATAAATATAATATTGAATGGGAACATATCCAAGACTTCCTCTCAAGCATGGAAAGCGATTTAAATCAGAAAAAACATGACGAAGATAGTTACAAGCAATATATTAAAGGTTCAGCCGAAGCAGTAGGATTAATGTGTTTAAGAGTTTTTTGCAATAACAACAATAAACTTTATAATGAGTTAGAGAAATATGCTATTTACCTTGGATCTGTTTTTCAAAAAGTCAATTTTATAAGAGACATTAGCGCTGATTACAACGAACTTAAACGCGTATACTTTCCACAACTTAATATCAATGAATTTAATGAAGAAGAAAAAAATAAAATTGAAGATGATATTGAAAAAGAATTTAACTTGGCACTTATTGGAATAAAACAACTGCCAAAATCAGCTAAAAAAGGTGTATTTCTAGCCTATTCATATTATTATTCTCTTTTTAAGAAAATAAAAAGCACTCCTGCTGAAAAAATAATGACCAAAAGAATTAGAATCCCAAATTTTACTAAGTTTTTAATACTTATAAAGGTTCAACTATTAAATATGTTTAAGTTGATATGAAAAAGATAATTATTTTAATTCTATTTATTAACATCAATTATGTTTACGCACAAAATGTTAAGAATGCAAGAGAATTATATCTTACAGCACACAACAATAAATCAACATGTGATTCTCTTAGCAACTATTTAAATCAATTAACAGAAAAAGACAATACGATAAATGCATATATTGGAGCTAACAACTTATTAATTAGCAAATTCTCAAATAACATTATTAAAAAATTCAAGTATTTTGAAGAGGGGAGAAAAATAATTGAAAATTCAATTAAAAATGACCCGGAAAACATTGAAATTGTTTTTTTGAGATATTTAAATCAAAGAAATAGTCCTTGGTTTTTAAACTACAATCAAAATCTAGTTGAAGATTATGATTTTTTAATCAAAAATCTCAACCTTATTAGTGATCCGTATTTTAAGAATGTTATTCAAAAAATTCTAAAAAACAATTATTAAATGATAATCATAAAAATATTAATTATTACTATTACTTTTTTCTTCATGGAATTTGTTGCTTGGTTTACACATAAATATATCATGCACGGATTCTTATGGTCATTACATAAAGACCATCATCAAGTTGACAAGGACAAAATATTTCAAAAAAATGATTATTTCTTTTTGATTTTCGCTATACCTTCTATAATATTTTTTGTAACTGGATCAAAAGACTTCAACTATTTATTTTTTATTGGAGTAGGAATTGCTTTGTATGGCCTTGCTTATTTTATTATACATGAAATAATTATCCATAGAAGATTACCTGCTCCTGAAAAAACTAAAAATAGATATATTATTGCTATTAGAAAAGCTCATAAGATCCATCATAAAAATAGAAATAAAGAGCATGGAATCAATTTTGGAATGCTGATAGTTTCTAGAAAATACTTTAAAAGAACATACAACCTCTAAATCTAATGGGTTTGAATTTTAATTGATTTAACTTTATTGGTGTCTGCAGTATTAGCAGATTCTTTTTCATATTTATCAATTTTAACTCTATTGCACGAAAGTAAGAGCAAAACATTAGATAAAAAAAATAGTTTAAGCCCTATCTTTAAGTACTTTTTCATAGGCTTCTTGAATAGACAAAAATTTCTCATTTGCTAACTTAATAATATCCTCACTAACACCCTGTAATTTGTCTGGATGATATTTCATAACTAATTTCCGATAGGATTTTTTAATATCATCAAGATTTGCACCCTCATCAACTTCAAGAATTTTATAATATTTAGAAGCATTAGAACTCCCATTCAAAAACATTGAGCTAATTGACTGAAAATCATAAGAATTAATATTAAGATATCCAGAAATTTTTTGAATTAAATTAATTTCAGATTGATGGACTTCTCTATCACTTGAGGCAACTCCAAAAAGAAAATGTATAATTTGAAGTCTTGAAGCATGATTAACTGACTGTGTTAATTGCAAACAAATTCCTCTAATTTGAGATGTGAGAGACTGTTTATTTAATGTATTAAAAATCTTAAAATAACTCTGAGATTTCACTTCCCCAAAGGTTTTTGTAAAAAAAGACTTAACATAATCTAATTCTTCTTGACGTACCTTGCCATCAGCTTTTATTACAAGTGAAGCAAGAATTAAAAGAGATATCTCATATGCTTTTTCCTGATCATTTTTTCCATTAAAAAAACTTTTACCAACATAATAACCAATTATAGCTCCAATTGGCCCTGCTAAAAACCAACCAGCACTAATACCTACCCACTTTCCTAAAGACATATTAAATATTTTTTTACAAAGCTAATTTAATTTTACTCTATACTTTTCCTTTCATAAGACAGAATTAACAAATAATAGCTAAAGACACCGAAAGAATACAGTGCAGCTGTCAAATAAAAGATATAAGAGTACTGATATCCCAAATCAATCAAGTACCTGAAAATTTGAGAACTAAAATACCAACTCCCACTCCAAATAGCAGCCATTATAGCGCTTAACATTTCTTGATTATTTTTCCCAACATAATTCATTGTTAACTGCGAGGTCATAGGAGCTGCCAAATTCATTAAGGGAGCTCTTAATAAATAACAAAAGAGTGCAATAGGAAGAGCAAACCAATAGTCTGTAAAGAATTCTGTCGTTGCTAAAACAATAAGAGCAAAAACCGCAATAGACTGACTAACTGTAATTCCTTTTTTATATCCAAATCTACTTTTTACTTTCGGAACAAATAAAGAGCTAAAAGCAACTAATAAACTTGTACAGGATCCAATTAATGCAAACTCAGAAGCATCAATAAGAAAGTTGTGAAAAAAGAAAAGATTTATAAACGGAATAGTTAAACCAGCACCAATAGCAATAATTAAAGTGGGTATAGTTGCTTTCATAATTAATAACCAATCTAAACTTGATGAAAATAATTTTTTAGATTCTACTTTATTTTTAATGGGATTGTCTGTATTTAAGGAATATAAAAAGCGTAGACCAACAAAGCCAATACAAGAAATAATAATTAAAACCTGACCATTATCTATGGAAGTTAAATTATCAAATAAAAATATTAATAAGCCACTTAAAATCATGCCAAAACTATTTGTTGCAAAACTCAAAGCAATAGCATGCGATTGATTTTCTTCTTTTGTGTTGCGCATAATATAGGGCAAAATACTTACCTGAAAAAAAGTATAAAGTATACCCCAACTGATGAACAAAAAAGGAAGAAAATCGACAAAATTATTTTGTATTGACATAACAACAGCAATCGCAACAATAGGCACACCAATACTACCAATTATCAAAAAAGGTTTTAGAATTTTTCCTCTTATAAAAAACCCTAGAGGAAAAGCTAAAAGCATTACAGCTAAAAACCTAAAAGAAATAAAATGAGCTATTTCAGAGTCAGAAAAACCATTTTTTGCTAAAAAAATATTTAGTATTAAGAAAAAAGCTCCTCCAACAATTTGAACAAAGAATTGTGCTTTAATGACACTTAAAATATGAGGCTCAAGATATTTATAATTACTAATAAGTTTCTTAAAATTATTAAGCATAACTAATTAAACAAAAATATTATCACTATCTAATTGCAATTCTTCAAAAACTTTAATGATTGCATCTCTACCACGCACACCAAGATCTATAGAAAAATCATTAACATACAGATTGATATGTGATTGAATAACTTTTGCATCCATTTGCTGAGCATGAGCCTTTACATATTTAGAAGCCGATTCTTTATTTGTCAAAGAAAATTTTAAACTTTTTAAAATCAAACGATCTATTTTCTTTTGTTCTTGCTCACTAAAATTTCTACTTATTGCAATACCACCAAGTGGGATTGGAAGATTTGTTTTGTTAAACCAAAAATCGCCTAAATCTTCAACTTTGACTAATCCTTTTTTCTGAAAAGTAAACCTGTTTTCATGAATTATTAGGCCAGCGTCAAAATTACCACTATAAACTAAATCCTCTATTTCTGAAAAAAGAACTGACGTTTTATTTATGAAACTTGGATGTGCTATTTTTAATAATAGATTAGCGGTAGTTAATTCTCCAGGAATAGCAATGGAACTATTTGAATTCAATACAGTTTCTGGTCTTTTGATTAATATAGGTCCACATCCATCACCTAGAGCAGAACCGCTATTTAACAACTTATACTTTTCATAACATTTTGTAAATGCATAATAACTTAATTTTGTAATATCATAGCGATGAGAGGAAGACCAAATATTTAATTTATCAATATCTGCAATTATAGGATTAAACTCTATACCTTCAGTATCAATTTTATTATTAACTAATGCGTCAAAAATAAAAGTATCGTTAGGACATGAGGAAAAGGCGAGATTAAGTTTCATAAGTATCCAAAATTTTATTTAACTCAAGATTGAGATTCTTAATAGCTAAACCAATATTCCATTTTTCTTTTGCCCGTTCTTCTACATAATTAGAAATTGCTCTAATTTGAAAAAATTCAAATCCAAGTTTACTACACACCATCATGCATCCAGCGCCTTCCATGGATTCAACATCAGGATGTAATCTTTTTTGAATATTATCAATAGAATTTTTACTGCCATGAATTGTATTGACAGTAATTCCTTTAGCTTGAGACAAATGAGTTTTAGATTGAAAAGAAAACTCTGTGTCAACATCTAAACCTATTGTATTTACATCTAAAAAATCGTCTCCACTTTGAGCGCCAATTTCTGAAAAACAATCTTTTGAAACTTCAACAACGTCACCAATTTTAAAATCAAGATTATATGCACCTGCTATACCAACATTAATAATTAAATCAGGAGTATGATTATGCAAATATTTGGTGAGAGAAAAAACAGTATTTACCATACCAATTCCCGTAATCAAAACATCATGATTAATAAAATCATCCTTATTAATCTCTTGTGCTGTTGCAGCAACAATTAGAATTTTCATCTTGCAAAAATACCAAAGAAAAGATAGTATATTTACAAAAAATTAAACTCTTATTAAATTGCACAAAAAGAAGCTAGCCGACAGCATAAAAATTGTTTTAAAGGAAATTGGAGAAGACCCTAATCGCGAGGGTTTATTAAAAACTCCTGAAAGAGTTGCTAAATCAATGGATTTTTTAACTAACGGTTATGTAATAAATCCATCTGAAATTCTAAAAAAAGCAATGTTTAAGGAACAATATAATCAAATGGTGTTAGTAAAGGATATTGAAATGTACTCCATGTGCGAACATCACATGCTACCTTTTTTTGGTAAAGCTCATGTTGCGTATATTCCAAATGGTCATATTGTTGGATTAAGTAAAATCCCTAGAGTTGTCGATGTTTTTTCAAGAAGACTACAAGTACAAGAAAGATTAACAGATCAAATAAAGGATTGTATTCAAGAAACTTTAAATCCCAAAGGGGTTGCTGTAGTGATTGAAGCTCAGCATCTTTGCATGCAAATGAGAGGAGTACAAAAGCAACACTCATCAACGACATCATCTGCATTTTCTGGACTTTTCTTAAGAGATGAAAAAACTAGAGCAGAATTTATGAATCTGATAACATGATTAAAGCATTTGTATTTCCAGGTCAAGGAGCCCAATTCCCTGGAATGGGGAAAGATCTTTACACAAATTATTCGCTTGCTAAAGAGATGTTTGAAAATGCAAATCAAATATTAGGTTACAGTATCACAGATATTATGTTTGGTGAAGATGCAGACTTGTTAAAAGAAACTAAAATAACTCAACCAGCTATTTTTCTACATTCTGTTATATCATCAAAATTGTTAAAAGAAAAATTTAATCCAAATTATGTTGCTGGACATTCACTTGGAGAGTTTTCAGCACTTGTTGCTAGTGGATACATTAAATTTGAAGATGGCCTAAATCTTGTTCAAAACAGAGCAAATGCTATGCAAAAATCGTGCAAAGAAAATCCATCAACAATGGCTGCAATTATTGGTCTTGAAAATGAAATCGTTGAAAAAATATGTGGTGATATTGATGAAGTTGTTGTGCCAGCCAATTACAACTGCCCAGGACAATTAGTCATTTCTGGTAGTTTTGATGGGATTGATCAGGCATGTGAAAAACTAACATTGGCTGGAGCAAGACGAGCATTAAAACTTCCAGTTGGAGGTGCTTTTCACTCACCTCTTATGCAATCAGCTCAAGAGGAATTAGAAGAAGCTATTAACAAAACAATTTTTCATGACGGAATATGTCCTATATTTCAAAATGTAACAGCTGCACAAACGACATCAAAATCGGAAATAAAAGAAAATCTTATTAAGCAATTAACGGGGCCAGTTAAATGGACACAAATTATGCAAAAAATGATAAGTCATAAGGTAAATAACGTTACCGAAGTTGGTCCTGGCAAAGTCCTTCAGGGCTTGTTTAAAAAAGTAAATAGAGAAATAGAAACTTCAGGTACAAATCTATAATTGAGAATTTAATAATTTTTGACTCTTCACCAAGTCATGCCAAGCAGATAATGTTTGACACTTTGAATAAAGCCTTGCATGATTCATATTATGACAGTCTGTTCCAACAAATGAAATCATTTCCTTTTTTATCAACATCTCAGCATTGTTCTTAACCTCATTAGAATAATAACCTAACATGGATAGGAAATTAAGTTGAAACAACACGCCCCTGTCAATTAATCCTTCATAATCTTTCAAACTTAAATATTGATACCTAGCAGGATGGGCTAACACTAACTTATACCCTTCTAATTGTAATTTAAAAATAATATCATATAAATTTCTAGGGGCTTCTAAAAATGAAAATTCAATCAAAAGATAATTATCACCAAAGGTTAAAAAATTTTCTTTTCCAATTCTCTGTTCAAAATCATAATCAACATAATACTCTGCAGCAGCTTCAAATTCAATATCAATACTTTCTTCTTTTAGACGTTCCCTGATTTTTTCTAATCCTAAGATAATAGTAGTTGAATCATTTTTATAGAGATCACTCATAACATGAGGGGTAGTAATTATTTTTTTATACCCATACTTTACTAACTCTTTAATCAAGGCTAAACTATCCTCAATACTCTTAGCGCCATCATCAATTCCAGGAATCAAATGAGAATGAATATCAACTTTAATATTAGAAAAATCTATTGGATCAAGCTTTACTTGTTTTTTTTTAAACCAATTAAACATAGATGTATTTTAAAAGCATGACAAATATATGCAATTAATAGAGGTTCCAATACGTTTATTAGTTGATGAAAATGTATTTTAGCAATAGATTGATTAAGACATGAATAAAAAAATAATAATAGTAATTCTTTTTTTTTCAAATTTTTTGTATTCACAAAATAATGACCTAAATGCCATCTTAATTAACTACTCTTATCAACTTCCAATTGAGGAATTATCTGATAAATTCAGCAACAATTCTGCAATAGGAATCAATTTCTTAAAAAAGAATAAGAAAAACTTTTTTTACGGCATGAAAGCCAGTTTTATTTTTGGAGGAAGTATTCAAGACAGTACTATATTCAATAATATAAATACTGAACTCGGATATGTAATAGATGGAAACGGAACATATGCAAATATAATTCTACTGCAGGAGGGCTTTAGCTCAAATGCGTATATTGGATATGCTTTACATAAAAAAGAGAATTCTCTTAACGGAATATATTTATCATTTGGCTTAGGGATCTTACAACACAGAATAAACATAGAAACTAAGAATCAATACATTCCTCAGCTTAGCAGTGAGTATAAAAAAGGATATGATCAACTTACAAATGGTCTAAGCACACATTACAATATTGATTATATGATTATTGATGATAAAAATAAGTTCAAAATATTTACAGGCATTAACTATAACTTGGCATTTACAAAAAACAGAAGGACATATGATTTTAGCACAACGAATATTTCAGAAAATCAAATAAGATTTGACCAGTTATTAGGAATTCATTTTGGAATTATTATACCAATCAATCGTCGAAACAATGAAGAATTTCACTATTTCTAGATGTTATATATCTACAATATAATTATTAAAATCTATGGATTTGCGATTAAAATTCATTCTTTATATAATCAAAAATCTAAACAGTGGATTGATGGCAGAAAAGACATTTTTTCCAGATTAGAAAAAGAAATCACAAATGATAAAAATATTGTTTGGTTTCATTGTGCATCTCATGGAGAGTACGAACAAGTAAATAAATTAATTTTCCAATACAAAAACAATTTTCCAAAAGACAAAATTCTACTAACATTTTTCTCTCCTTCAGGCTTTAATAATGTTAAACAAAATAAAAATATCGATTGGAAATTTTATCTTCCTTTAGACACAAAGACAAACGCAAAAAAATTTATTCAGCTAGTAATGCCTGAAAAAGTTTTTTTTGTAAAGTCTGAGCTTTGGTATAACTACATGAATCAATTAAGCCTCTATAAAATTCCTTTATATCATGTGTCCTCTATCTTTAAAAAAGAGAGATTTTCTACTCGCTCATCCTTTAGCGTTGAAATGCTTTCAAAATCTAAACACTTTTTTGTTCAAGACAAAAACTCCTTAGATGTATTAAATAGTATAAATATTAAAAACACCTCAATAATAGGAGACACAAGATTTGATTCAATTTTAGAAAATATTAAAAACAAAAAAGAAGATAAAAAAATACTAGATTTTTGCTTAAACAAAAAAACCATTATTTTTGCTAGTGTTTGGCCAGAAGACGAGCATATCTACAAAAGATTTATAAAAGAAAATAGTCAATACAGATTCATTATAGCTCCGCATGAGTTAAATTATTGTAATAAGATTTCAAAGCTTTTAGATATTGAACTGTACTCTGAATTTGATAAAAAAACAAAAAAAAATATTTTACTAATTAATAAAATTGGCATCCTAAAAGACATCTATAAATATTGCTCCTTAGCATACATTGGTGGAGGATTCGGAAAAGGTATTCATAATATTATAGAGGCCTCAGCAAACTTAAAGCCTGTAATTTTTGGGCCAAACCATTCGCAATTTGTTGAGGCTAATGATTTAGTGAAAATTAATGCAGCAGCTACGGTAAAAAACTACAATGGATTTTTACAGCAATTCCACATGCTAATATCGTCGTTTGATAAAAAATCTGTGTCTAATTATATTAAAGATAAATCTGGAGCAACAAATCAGATAATACAATATCTAAAAGGCTAAATAATTTAATTTATTTTTTTCTTAGAGATTCTTTGATTTTTTTAATTCTATTTAATCTCAATTGAGTTTTCAAAGATATTTTATCACCTTCATTTTTTATTGCTCGACTTATTCGTTTTTGCAGTTGATGCACCTTATGTATTAATGTTCCTTTGTCATCCATAGTATAAAAGTAATTATTTAAAATTTAATTGAGTAAAAATCTTGTACATGAAAATATAGAATAATGTAATTGAAAAGATAAACATATAAGAATCAAATAACATTAAAAAAAGCATAAATGATGGAAGAAGTATCTTTTCAGTATTTAATAAATCTTTATTTAGAAGTTCTTTTATTTGAAAATAATAAATAGATAGAAAGAATAATAAGCCTATAAAGCCTAATTCAAAAAGAATGTATAAATAATTATTATGTGGGGTCTTATGTTTGTTAAGATCATAAGTAGTTTTTGTTTCTTTTTTAAAAACAGAACTGAAAGAGCCTGTTCCATATCCAAGAATTGGTTTTTTACTTACAAGCTGCAAGCCTTTTTTTGTAAAAAGATAGCGAATATCTTTTTCAACACTATTTTTATTTTTTTTCTGTCCATCATTCTGCACAACATGTGTTAAGTGATCCACCCTATGCTTAAAAATGCTAGAATTCTTATAGGATAAGAAATTGATAAATATTAAAAATAGAATAATTAAAATAGAAAATTTAAGTTTTGATCTTAATAAAAAGATGGCGTATAAAATAAAAAAGACATTAAACGTTAATTGTCCTGCTCTACCTGCTTCATTAAAAATACTATATGAGTAAATCAATATCAATAATATATACAAAAAAGAATATTTTGATTTTGATTTCAAAAACATTAAAAAAGATAATAAAGCAGAAAACGATAGTAGTATATTATGATAATTATATTTTAAAAATGCGGTTATTGCTGCATTATCAAAAATTGGATTTATGAAATTATAATTTATTCCAATTGCAACTATCGCAGAAATTAGATTTGAAATTAAAAAAGCATGTAAAGCAAGAATATATGTTTTAGGCTTTAATTCAGATATTACAATTGGTATAAAGAACAGAAGTAATAATACACGCTTTAAAACATAACTGTAATCATAATGCATATCCCCATATAGTAATCCTAAAAAATATAAGGAGATGAGAACAAGAAGTGACTTAATCCATTTTATTGACTTAAATTTTTTGATTTTTTTTGCAAAATCACCCTCAACGATCCAGCTAAGCGTATAAATTACAATTAAAATATTTGTAAATGCTACTGAAATGGGTATCGAAAACCCTAATAAAATAAAAAAGAAATTCTTTAAGTCGGAGACTCTATTCATTAAATCTATTTATTAAATATAACGACAAAAGATCGCTTTTATTTAAACAAATCTAATTTAATTAATAGTTAACTTAATGATTTAAGAAAAGTATTTGCAGTTGAAATATGTAAATTCTTTTTTTCATCATCCATTTTATCAAAGAGATTAATCATAAATTTCATTCTAATATTTTTCGCTAATTTTTGTCTATGCTTATCAATAAATCTCCAGTAAAGAGCATCCCAAATTTTTGCCCATGGACCATTCTTGTAATCACTCATTTTTTTTATGTAATTGCTACTGCTGATGTATGGCTTACTTGACATTAAACCACCATCTGAAAACTGACTCATACCGTATATATTAGGAACCATTACCCAGTCATACGCATCTACATATAGTTCCATAAACCATTTATAGATATCATTTGGATTTATCTCACATAGCAACATAAAATTGCCTAATATCATTAATCTTTCTATGTGGTTTGAATAGGCATTCTGCAAAACTTTTTTCACACAATTATCAAATGGGAAGACCCCGGTTGATCCATCATAAAATGACTTTGGCATTTTTCTATTAAAAAAAAAAAATTACTATTTCGCTGTTGGACTCCTTTGTAGTGATAAACTCCACGAATAAATTCTCTCCAGCCAATAATTTGCCTCACAAAACCTTCTAAAGAATTTAATGGAATATCATTCTTGTGTTTTAAAACTTCTGAGACCACTTCATGTGGAGTTATTAATCCAACATTAAGCATTGGAGATAGTACGCTATGGTTTAAGAAGACTTCATCTACCATAACTGCATCTTCATAATCTCCAAATTCTTTGAATCTATACTTAATAAATTGTTCAAGCCATTGCTTGGCAGAAGAATGTGTGCATGGATAATTTATTTGTTCATTAATATTACCATAATTATTTTCATAGTATTTGTTTACGTATTTTTTGGCTTCTTTATAAATAGTATCTTTTGTTGGGAAATTAATTTCAGGAGCAATCTTATCTTTTGGATATTTTTTTCTATTATCTGTATCAAAACTCCACTTATCTCCAACAGGCTTATCATCTTCATTTAACAATATCTTCATTTTTTTTCTTTGGGAAATATAAAATGAGGTTTGAAAGAATTTTTTTTGTTTGTTCTTGAAAAATGAATCTAAGTCTAATAATGTATTTATAAATTGAGGATTATTAAAAATTTTGATTGAAACATTGTGTTTATTCACTAACTGATTTATTCTATTGAGTAAATAATTATCATCTGGATTAATCATTTCAAAATTTTCATATTCAGAGTAAACAAGATGTTGTATCAATAGCCTAACGTCAGAGATGTCATCATGATTATTTACATATTCAACATCAAAACCGTTTGTCACCAAATAATTAAAGTAAAACTGCATAGATGAACGATGAAATAATATTTTTTGCTTGTGAAAAAGATATTGACTAAAAAAAAGAGATTCTTCTATCAAAAAGACTTTAGCGCTTTTATCAATCCAATCTGTATTTTCAAACAGCTGATGAGGGAAAATTAAAATAGCTTTTTTCATTCTTATTTATTATTAAGTTTGGGTAATTCTTCTACTCTTGCATATGGAAAATCTGCAATTTTTTTTAGCTTATAATATTCACTCAAACCTCCTATCCCAACTACTTTTGATTTCTCTAAATCGAGTATGTAATTATCATTAATTGTTGATGAGTCTAATATCAGGTGCTCGATTTGCCCAACTACTAATGTGGAGTTATTACTATTTATCGGAGTAATTTCTTTAAGATGCAATCCTATTTTTACACTACTTTCTTTAACAAATGGTGCTGAAAAATCATCATGATAAATCTCATTCAAACCACACATTTTAAATTCAGATACCTCTTTAGGAAATCTAGCAGATGTGAAATGTGCTTTCTCTACTATCTCAGTAGACACATGATTAATTGTAAAACACTTTGTTTCTATTATATTTCTTAGAGTATGACGACCAAATTTAATTGCAGGTCTTGTAATAAACCCTATTAGAGGTGGTTTAGACCCAAGATGAACAACCGAACTAAAAATTGCAAGATTAGAAAAGCCATCCTTACTTTTTGTTCCTATTAAATTTGATGGCTTTACTCCAGTTATAGAGTTGATCAAATTTAGCCTAGAAATTTTATCCATTTGCTGTATGTCATTCAAGCTTAGATACATAATTTAATACTTTAATTCTTTTTTTGCCTTATTCCAGTAAGAAAAAAAGGAAGGATGGTAGCCTTTAACTGAGGTTAACCAGTTTCTTGAATCTTCAACACCTCTGTAATTAATATTAAGTGGATGTTGTTTATAATATATAGTATTCTGGAAATTTTTAGTAAGATCACTGAATTCACCAGTAAAAATTTTTATTTCTGGAATTTCGTGTGATAATTTCAATAGAAAATCGATTGCCTTATCACAAACTGGATATTTATTGAATGTTGAAGGTTCTAGCAATAATATTCTATTACAGTCTAGATTTTTTTTCCAATTTGGGTCTGTGTTATAATAGTTGTAAATGCATAGAGGTTTACTATTATCCAAATCAAAATCGTCAGAATTTGGTAGATTACAAGATAAGTTAAAGTCTGTTAATTCTGTAAATGGTTCTGGGAGATGTATTTCTTCTAGTAAATTATAATCAACATCTATAAATGTATTTTGCTGTAAAACTCTTGAGTATTTATTTAAATTTTCTTGATTAAAATAATATTTTTTGTTTCTACTAGCCCCTGAAACCCATTGCCAATTTAGTGCATTTGAACCAACGTCACCATCAAGTAAATAATAATACATCCATTTTGAAGGAGTTAAGAAATGACAATTACTAAAATTACATATTAAAGAAGCAATATACATTCTAAAATGGTTGTGCATATAACCGTTTTTATATAAATTGAGTATTTCATTATCTATTGCCTTGATAGTTGTTTGTGCATTTAAAATTGGACTGGGTATTCCTATTACATTTACAGATACATTTTCTTTTAGACTGATTTCAACATTTTTTTCATTCCATATAAGTTGAAAATAATCTCTCCACGCCAACTCTTGAACAAATTTTTCTATTTCTTTGATAGTTGAAAAGTTCACTTTTAAAATTTCAAAAACTTGAAAAGTAGAAATAAATCCTCTAGAAATGTATGGGGATAAACGAGATACTTCTCCATCAATATAATTTCTTGAGTATGAATATTTTTTAGCATCAAACTTTTTAATTTTTTTGACAAGCTTTTCAAATAAAACGCTCATATATATATCTTTTAATAAATAAAGCTATACAAAAATATTAATTATTATTAGATAAATAACTATATTTGCATAGATATTTACAATATAAGTTATATTAATGTTAGTAGCTATAAATAATGATCCAGAAGCAAATCACAAATTAGTTGATGAAATTAGTGGCAAAGCCTTTGGTTGGTATCAAAGATTAGTGTCAAAAAACTTTGGATCATCAAAATATATTTTGAAAAGTATTGATTCAAATAGCTTTGAAATCAATCTTCATGAATATAATGATGTTGTAAGCACAAATTTTGATCTGAGAAAAAATGGAATAGTTTTTTTTTTAGATTCAAGCAGCAAGAATTTGCTGAATCTTGTATTTATGAAAAAATAACTATACAATCAAGTGACAAAATTTTTGTAATTCAGACAGATAAAAATCTTTACAAATTTGAAATTTTAAATACAGAAAACCATTTAAGTTTTATAAAAAATCTATTTAATTTTAAAAATAATAAAAAATTAAAATCATGAAAAAAAGTACAATAACATGTGATATGGAAGGAAGAATATTAACAATGAATGATGGCGCTGTACAGATATTTGGATATTCTAAAGAAGAAATAATTGGTAAAAAAAGAGTATCACTCTTCTCTCCTGGTGAAATTGTTTTACAAAATGTTGCAGGTTGGTTAGACGACGCTGTTAAAAAAGGAGAGTATGTTGGAAAAACATATTTTTTAAATAAAAACAAAGAAAAAATTAATGCAAAAATTAGAATTACACCAACATTTGCAAATGGAAAAGACAAAGCACAAACAGGATATTGTGGGGTTACTGAAGTAATTAATGATGATGTAGAGGTGCCAATTAATTTTTCCACCAAACTTATCAAAGGCTTAGCAATTACTAGAATGCCATTTACTTCAGCCTCTATTCTACCAATCTTGGCAGTAGGTGCTTATTTTGCTGGCGTTGGAGATAATTTGTTTAATGTAACAAATTTTATATTATGTATTGTTGGTGTCATGATTGCGCATTTAAGCTCTAACGTTCTAAATGATTATTTTGATGTAAAAGATGGGACAGATGAAAAAAATAGTGATTATTTTCAACAAGTATCGGGAGGGAGTAGAGCTATAGAACTTGGGCTAATAACATTAAAAGGAACTAAAAAACTGGGTTTTATTTTAATAACAATAGCACTTTTAATAGGAGGAATAATTTTGTTTTCAACAAACCCTGCAAATATAAATTCAGTTATAATTTGTGCATTAGCTGGATTATTTCTAGGGTATTTTTACACAGCCCCACCTCTAAGATTAGTTGCTAAAAAAGGATTAGGAGAACTAACAATTTTTTTAACATTTGGACCCTTAATCACTCTAGGTACTGCATTTGCAATATTTGATGGTGATTTAGCCTCAACTGAACATTTTATTAACTGCCTTTGTATTGGAATACCAATGGGGTTATTGACAACTAATATCCTTTTAATAAATGAATTTCCGGATATGGAAAGTGACCAAAAAACACATAAAAATCATTTAGTCGTAACTTTCGGAAAAGAAAATAGCAGATGGATCTACCTTTTTATATTAGTGCTGTCTATTTTATTCACATACATATTAGCAACTAAAATTGAAAATACTTTAATACTTATCTCTCTTGGATTACTATTAATATATGGAGGATATGTTTTTTCAGTTTTGTACAATAAATATAATTCACGAGAATTAGTAAGTGCAAATTGGGGAACTATAGTAATGCAAGCTGTATACTGCATAATCATTTGTTTAACTTTAATATTTTAAAACATGTTTACTAAAAAAAACTGCATCCCATGTCAAGGTGGGATACCACCCTTAAATGATTCTGAAATAAAATCTTTTAAAAAGCTTGTAGATGAAAGCTGGAAAGTTTCAGAGTCTAAACAAATAATTAGTGAGTTTAATTTCTCAGAATATCCCAAAGCAATCAAATTCACAAATCAGATTGCTGATCTAGCAGAAGAAGAGGGGCATCACCCATACATCCATATTAATTTCAAAACAGTAAAAGTGATATTATTTACCCACAAGATTGATGGGCTACATGAAAATGATTTCTTAATGGCAAGTAAAATAGATAAATTATTTAGCCAAAAAATTTAATAAAATTTAAGACATTTGAAACAAAAAAAAGGCTGAAGTTATCTTCAGCCTTTTTTGTACCCGGGACGGGACTTGAACCCGTACGAGCATTACTGCTCATTGGATTTTAAGTCCAACGTGTCTACCAATTCCACCACCCGGGCAACATTTCATTTAAAAGAACTTTTTGAGCGAGTGATGGGATTCGAACCCACGACCCTCACCTTGGCAAGGTGATGCTCTACCCCTGAGCTACACTCGCGTCAGGTCGGCAAATTTAGTTAATTATTCAATATTTCAAAGCTTATCACTTATTGTTTTTTTTATTTCATTAAGCTTCATCAATGCCTCAATAGGCGTAAGAGAATCAATATCAATTCCGATTAAAACATCCTTTATCTTTTGCATTATAGGATCTTGAATATCAAAAAAACTAAGTTGCATTTTATTATCTATTACAGTTTTCCCACTTTTTTTTCTAGATGATTCTAACTGTTTTAATAAGTCTTCCGCATTATTTACAACATCTATTGGCATTCCAGCCATTCTAGCAACGTGAATACCGAAACTATGATGACTTCCTCCAGATTTAAGTTTCCTCATAAATAAAATTTTATTATCCTTCCTTTTTATAGAAACATTAAAGTTCTTTATCCTTTCAAATTGTGCCGACATATCGTTTAGTTCATGATAGTGAGTTGCAAATAATGTTTTAGCTTGAGTTGGATGATTGTGAATATACTCTGCTATTGACCAAGCAATAGAAACGCCATCATAGGTACTTGTACCTCTTCCAATTTCATCTAAGAGAATCAAACTATTCTGACTTAGATTATTAAGAATACTAGCTGTTTCATTCATTTCCACCATGAACGTAGACTCCCCCATAGATATATTATCAGAAGCACCAACTCTTGTGAAAATTTTATCAACTACACCTATTTCAACTGCTTCTGCAGGTACATAGCATCCAATTTGAGCCATTAAAACAATGAGTGCTGTTTGTCTTAAAAGCGCAGATTTTCCAGACATATTAGGACCAGTAATCATCATTATTTGCTGATCAATTTTATTTAAATCTATATCGTTAGGAATATAGTTCTTTAAACTGTCAAGCTGCTGCTCTATTACAGGGTGTCTTCCCTTAATTATTTTAAGGTCACAATTATTGTTCAAGATAGGTTTGCAATAATTAAATTTAGTAGCAATTTTAGAAAATGATAATAAACAATCTAATCTTGAAATAATTTGTGCATTCTTTTGAAGAAGGAGTGTTTTTTCAGCAATTGTAGTAACTAATTTACTATAAATCTCATTCTCAATAATTGAAATATTGTTCTGAGCTGATAAAATTTTAGATTCATAATCTTTTAACTCAGGCGTAATATATCTTTCTGCATTAACTAAAGTTTGTTTTCTAATCCAATTTTCTGGAACTTTATCTTTGTGAAGATTTCTAACTTCTAAGTAATAACCAAAAACATTATTAAATGAAATTTTTAGGGATGATATTGAAGTTTTATCAATTTCATTTTGCAACATTTTATCAAGAAGTCTTTTTCCAGAATTCTTGATCTCTTTTAAGTCGTCTAGTTCTTTATTTACTCCTTTATTAATAACATCACCTTTGTGTAAAAAAACTGGAGGACTTGCAACAATTTCATTTTCAATCTTATCTACTAAATCAATGCATAAATCAATATTATTACCCAAACTCACAAGCATAGACATATCAGAATCAAGACAAGCCTGCTTAATTGGAGATAATGAGATTAGTGAATGTTTTAATTTTTCAATCTCTCTTGGATTAATTCTTAATGTTGAAGCTTTAGAAACTAATCTTTCAAGATCACCAATTTGTTTAATTTTAGATTTTACAAGTTCAAAGAATTTTTGATTTTCAAGAAAAAAACTAACAACATCAATTCTTGAATTTATTTCTTCTAAATTTTTTAAAGGCAATGCTAACCACCTATTTAACATTCTTGAACCCATAGCAGTTTCTGTATGATTAAGAATATCAATTAAAGTTTTAGCTCCCTTATTTGGAGAATAGAACAACTCTAAGTTTCTTGTCGTAAATTTATCCATCCACATAAACTTTTCTTCATCAATTCTTTTGATGGATGAAATATGGGATGTGTGATCGTGCTTTGTCTCTTTTAGATAATGAAGAATTATGCCTGCACTTATAATTCCTTCATGCATGGCTTCTATTCCAAATCCTTTTAAAGATTTTGTATTAAACTGCTCGATCAACAACTCATTTGCAAATTCAATATTATATGGCCAATCATCGAGGGCAAAAGAGAATTTTTCAAATAAAAAATCACTTTTAAATTTATCTTTTTGACTTTTTTGAAATAATACTTCAGAAGGAGAAAATGACTGTACTAACTTATTTACATATTCAGCATTTCCTTGAGAAACAAGAAATTCACCTGTTGAAATATCTAAAAAAGATACCCCTAATAATTCTTTACTATAATAAATTGACGCTAAGAAATTATTCTTTGTACTATCAAGTGTAAGATGATTGTAAGAAACACCAGGTGTAACTAGTTCGGTAACACCTCTTTTAACTATTTTTTTTGTTTGCTTGGGATCTTCTAACTGATCACAAATTGCAACTCTATGTCCAGCTTTAACTAATTTTGGTAAGTAATTATCTATTGCGTGGTGAGGAAATCCAGCAAGTTCAATCCTTGAAGAACCATTTGCTCTATTTGTTAATATTATTTCTAAGACTTTAGAAGCAACAATAGCATCTTTTCCGAAAGTTTCATAAAAATCACCAACACGAAATAGCAGTATAGCATCAGGATATTTAGATTTTATCTCATTATACTGTCGCATTAAAGGAGTGACCTTAACTTCTTTATTTTTGCTTACACCCAAAAAATTTATTATTTAATTTAGCAACAAATATAATAGATGAGAAAGTTAAATAATAATGAATTAAATAGAATCACTGTTGAAGACTATAAAAATGCTAAAAAAACTCCAATAGTCATTGTACTTGATAATGTGAGAAGTGCACATAACGTTGGTGCAATATTTAGGACAAGTGATGCTTTTTTAATTGAAAAAATTTTTCTTTGCGGAATTACACCCTGTCCTCCAAATAATGAAATTAGAAAATCAGCTCTGGGCTCAACTAACTCAGTGGATTGGGCATACGAATCAGACACCAATAAAATATTAAATAATTTGAAAAATTCAGGCTATAGAATAGTTGGTGTAGAACAAGTAGAAAATTCAATTAAACTTTCAAGTTTTACACCCAATCATCCTACCGCTCTCATATTTGGTCATGAAGTAGATGGTATTAGCCAAGAGGTTATTAATAGTTGTGATGAGTTTTTAGAAATAGTTCAATTTGGAACTAAACATTCCTTAAATATTTCTGTTTGTGCTGGAATTGTTATTTATAAGGCTAGTCAATCTCTAAAATAATTGCTTTTTTAGTTAAGAATTTAAGTTCATAAAAATTAGTCTAAAAAAGAGATATTTAAGAATAATTTCACCACAATATTTTATTATTTTTGTTGTTATATTTAAAAACAAAATATAAAATGAAAATCACCAAATTCTTTAGTCTTTTAGTAGTTGTAACTTTCCTAACTTCTTGTGGACTTTCAAATATGTCTAGCAAATATGAAACAGTTGCTATTACTGTTACTCCTCCAACACTTCAAGCACATGCCGGAAAAGTTGGTGTAACTATTGATGCAAGTTTTCCAGAAAAATATTTCGCAAAATCCTCAACTGTTGAATTCACTCCTGTTTTAATTAGCTCCAAAGGGGAAAACAAATTTAAATCCATAACAATTCAAGGAGAAGAAGCATCAGGTGGTGAAGCAACAATCTTTTATACAACAGGTGGAAGATTTTCTTATCAAGACGAGATGCCATACACAAATGACATGATGGAATCTACACTGGAATTAAGAGCTGTGGGGAAATCAAAAGACAAAGAATTAGTATTTACTCCAAGAACTGTAGCAAAAGGTGTAATGGCTACTTCAACAAGAGTTCAAAATACCGAAGACTTAGCATTTGCAAAAAGTAATTATGAAAAAGAAACAATACTTGAAGAATCAGCAATTATCTATTTTTTAGTAAATCAAAGCAATATAAGAACAACAGAAAAGAGTGATGATGACATTAAGAGATTAGAAGAATTTGCAAGTATGGGAAACAAAACTCATTCAATTGAAGTGAAATCTTATGCTTCTCCGGAAGGGTCTGTTGATCTTAACGACAATGTTTCTGACAAAAGGGCTGCTAGCACTTTAAGATATGCTAAAAGAATCCTAAAAAAGGTTAAGCTTGATGATTTTGACAATAATGATTTATATACCGAAATATCAGAAGGTGAAGATTGGGAAGGATTTAATAAATTAATGAGAAGCTCTGAAATCAAAGACAGAAGAAGAATAACAAAAATTGTTAACTCTGTTGAAGATCTTGAAAAAAGGGAACAAGCTATAAGAGATATGGCCGAAATTTATGATGCCATTGAAAAAGATGTTCTTCCTCAGCTGAGAAAAGCAAAAATAACTGTTAGATCATTTGAGCCTAAAAGAACAGATGAAGAAATTCTTGAACTTGCTCAAAACACTCCACAAGAATTAGATGTTAAAGAATTACTTTATTCTGCTTCATTAGTAGAAGAAGCAAATGATAAGGCAGCTATTTTTAATACAGCTAGTCAATTACATAATGATTGGAGAGGGTATAATAATGCTGCTTGCCTAATGCTCTCTAATAATAAAATTGAAGAAGCTAAAGAATATCTAAATAAAGCTAAAAGTTTAGACAAAAACGCTTCTAGTGTTCAAAACAACCAGGCAGTAATTGCGGCTTGGGAAAGAAATTTAGGTCAAGCTAAGAATCTTTATAATAAATCTGCTACTCAAAAAAATAAAGCATTACTAGACTTAAGAAGCGCTAATTACAAGAAGGCTAGTAGATATTTTAAAAACAAAAACACCCACAATGCTGCTCTTGCAAAAATGCTCAATGGACAAAATAGTACTTGTAATGAAAACACAGCTGCTTGTGATTATTTAAATGCAATTTCGTATGCAAGATCAGCAAATGAATCTATGCTTATAAAATCATTAAAAAGTGCAATCAACAAAGATTCTAATTATAAGAATGAAGCAAAAATTGATTTGGAGTTTGTGAATTTTAGAGATAGTGAGAACTTTATAAATCTAACAAAATAGAATTATAAAATTATTTTTTCTGTAGAGCCAACTGTATACTTCTTAGAAATTAATCTTTTTATTTCTGAATAAGTATTTAAGTCATTAACGAAATCTACATCGGTAATATCTATTATTAAAACAGCTGACTTATTCTGTTTTTTCAAATAATCAAAATAGGAATCTTGTATAGATTCTAGATATGAATCCTGTATATTTTGTTCATATTCCCTGCCTCTTTTTCTAATATTAGCCTGTAATCTTTTAATATCAGAATGCAAGTATACCAATAGATCCGGTGCAGGAAGTGATGCAAGCATAATATCAAATAACTTCTCAAATAATAGCAATTCATCTCTTTGTAAATTTGTTTTTGCAAAAATTCTAGATTTCATAAAAAAATAATCCGATATTTTATTATTGAAAAATAAATCACTACTAATTTTATCTTTAAGCTGATGATATCTTTCTGACATAAAAAAAAGCTCAAGTGAAAAGCTATATTTTTCTGGGTCTTTATAAAATTTTGGTAAAAAAGGATTATCAGAAAAAGATTCTAATATTAGTTCTGATTTAAAGTCCGATGCAATTTGTGATGCCAAAGAAGTTTTTCCAGAACCTATATTTCCCTCAATAGCTATAAAGTTATAATTCATAAACAGAAACTTTTTCTTCATCTAAACACTCTAATAATAATTTATTAATTGTTTTTTGCAAAATTGGATGAATATAGTTTTTCGCAATTTCATCAAGAGGACTTAAAACAAAGCGTCTTTTAGAAATATATGGATGCGGAATACATAAGTTATTAGTTTCTATAATCTCATCATTATAAAACAGAATATCAATATCAATAATCCTTTCTCCCCATTTTTCAATTCTTACCCTTCCCATTTCTTTTTCAATATTAAGTATTATATCCAATAAGTCAAAAGGTTTTACATCAGTTTCTAATAACAAGACTTGGTTTAAAAAAGAACCTTGATTTTCTACACCCCATGGAGAACTTTCATATATACTAGACTTCTTGATGATTAAACCAATTTCATCAATTAACATAACTTGAGACTGTTTAAGGTAACCTTCTCTATCACCAAGATTACTTCCTAATTGTATATAAACTCTATTCATTTTATTATGGCTCAAAATTGGATAAATAAGAGGATCTAATAAGTACTTATTTTAAGATTGTAAGATATAAATTATTAAAATTATATTTGTTTAAAATTAAAAAAAGAAAAAAATGTTAAAATTTTTAAAAAATATTTTTTCCACTGTAATAGGAATACTATTGTCATTTTTTGTAATCATAGTAATATTTATTGGCGTGTTATCTGTTTCTTCTGAATATCAAAAGAAAGAAAAAAAGATTGATAAAAACACAATACTAAAAATTGATCTTTCAACTCCAGTTGTAGAGAGAGCATCAACAAATCCCTTAGCTGATTTAGATCTTTTTAATCCAGAACCAAAAAAACAATTAGAACTAAAAGCTATACTTGATAATATTGAAAAAGCAAAATTTGATGATAATATAATTGCAATTTATATTAACAGTCCTGTTGTTAATGCGGGATTATCTCAGACTGAAGAAATTAGAAATAAACTTCTTGAATTCAAAAAAACAGGAAAACCTATCGTTTCTTACAGTGAGGTTTATTCTATTAAAAACTATTTTCTTTCTTCGGTTGCAGATAAAATATATATGAACCCTGTCGGAGGTATTGATCATAAGGGCTTATCTGCAACTGTGATGTTCTTTAAAGGGTTATTAGAAAAACTTAATATCGATCTCCAAATTTTTAGATTAGGAAAGTTTAAAAGTGCAATTGAACCATTTACACTTGATAAAATGAGTAATGAAAATCGAGAGCAACTTAAATTAATGCTAAATAGCATTAATAATAATATCATGGATAGCATTTCAAGTCAAAGACAAATTCCATTTGAAATGGTGAAAAAACACGCAAATCAACTTACATTAAATTCTGCAGAAATTTGTCTTGAAACAGGATATGTTGATCATTTACTCTATGAAGATCAGGTTGAAGATTCATTGATAGCAATTGGCACTAATGAGAAACTTAAGACTATATCTTTAAAAGGGTATTCTTCGGTTAAATCAAATAATAAAGATATTAGTAGAAATAAAATAGCAATTATATATGCTACAGGAGAAATAAATTCTGGAAAAGGAGATGTAAAAAGCATAGGCTCAAAAACAACCTCAGCAGCAATCAAAAAAGCAAGAGAAGATAAGAAAGTAAAGGCAATTATCTTAAGAGTAAATTCACCAGGAGGAAGCGCCCTAGCTTCTGATATAATATGGAGAGAAACAAAACTAGCTCAAAAAGAAAAACCTTTAGTTGTCTCAATGGGAGACTATGCGGCATCGGGTGGTTACTACATAGCTTGTGCTGCAGATAAAATAATAGCCAATCCAACTACACTTACCGGTTCTATTGGAGTTTTTGGCATGATTCCAAATATGCAAAATTTTTATAAGTATAATTTTGGAATAACAGTTGACACTGTAAAAACTAACACCTATGCTGACATGGGCACCAGTAGAAAACTTTCAACATTCGAAAAGAATAAAGTTCAAGAAAGTGTTAAAAATATATACTCCACATTTATTTCAAGAGTTAGTGATGGTAGAGATATGACAACTGAGGACGTAGATGCAATTGGACAAGGAAGAGTATGGTCGGGACATGATGCTAAAGATATTGGATTAGTAGATTTATATGGTGGTCTAGAAACAGCTATTGTGATTGCTGCAGAACTTGCAGAAATAGAGGATTTCAGAGTTATCTCCTTACCTAAAATAGAAGATCCCTTTACAAAAATCATGAATGACTTAACTGAAACAAAGCTAGCAGCATTTTTTGAAAAAGAGTTTGATTTAATATATACAAAAAAAATAAAAAAAGTTAAGGACCTGATTACATCGGATGAAATTCAAACTAGAATTCCTTACCTAATTGAACTAGAATAAACTAGATTGAGAACTTGATGATGAAACTGAAAAGTCCGCTACATAACCTTCGTGAGATCGAACATTAAAAACTTGACCATCTTCAAAAATTAAGTATTGACCTTTTATACCTTTTAGTACCCCTTCTACATTTTGCAGTTTTTCTAGCTTAAGACTTTTAATTTTAGTAGGATATTCTAAAACAGGGTATTTAATATTAGTAATCGAGTTATCATCACATATATATTGTTTTAAATTTTCTGGCACATGCTCTGACAAAGTACTTTTAATTTCTAACAAATCAATTGAATTTGGTTCGCCAGAGAGCATTTTTCTCCAATTTGTTTTATCCGAAACATGCTCTTTAATACACACTTCAATATCACCTGAAAACCTTCTGTTTGGGACCTCTGCTAAAATAATAGCTTGGCTTGCCCCTTGATCCATCCATCTTGTAACTCCTTGTGTAGAGCGAGTAACACCTACTTTTATACCACTAGAATTTGCAAGATAAACATAGTGAGGTGCTAATTGAAATTTTCTCTCCCACTCAATATCTCTTTCTTCAATATCAAGATGAGCAGTACATAACTCAGGCTTAAAAATACTTTGAGAAGCCATAGGAGATTCCCAATAACAAGTATAGCAAAAACCAGATCTATAAAATTTTTTCATTTCTCTACCACAACTACATATAACTTGTCCACTCCATCTAATTTTAATTTTTTTATCGATTAAATCATTCATAAAGTAAACTACATCATTAATTTTTAAATGATAATTCACAACTTCATTTAAGGAGGTTTTCATCTTTTTAATTATACTTGAATGCATATTTTTGTAATAATTTTTAAATATATTGTTTTTTGATAAATCTTCCTTTTAAAAACAGCATTCTTTCAGCACTACTAAAACAAAGAATTAAACAAATAAATAATGTTAATTCTGATCCTTTAATTACTCAAGAAAAAATATTTACTGGCTTAATAAAAAAAGGGCTAAATACAAAGTTTGGTAATGATCATTCATTTTCTAAAATAAAAACATATGATGATTATAAAAAAAATATCCCTGTAAGAAAATACGAGGAGATATTTCCATATATAGAACAAATGAGGCTAGGAAAGAAAAACATCTTATGGCCTGGTAAAACATTTTTTTTTGCTAAATCATCAGGTACAACAAATGCAAAAAGTAAATATATTCCTCTAAGCAATGATACCTTGTACGACTGTCATTTTAAAGGTGGTAAAGACATGCTAGCCATCTACCTAAATAACAATCCAGAGAGTAGAGTTTTTAATGGAAAAGGAATTATGTTGGGAGGATCAAAAGAAACTAATAACAAAATTATTGAGGGAGATTTATCAGCTATTTTATTGGATAATTTCCCCTTTTGGGTTAACTCTCACAGAATACCAGATATTGAAACTGCACTTTCAGATAATTGGAACGAAAAACTTGAAAAAATTTCTGAACAGTCAATTAACCAAAATATTACAAATCTAACCGGCGTACCATCTTGGATGCTTATTTTACTATCAAAGATCATAAAAAAAACAGGAGTAAATAATATAAATGACATATGGCCAAATTTAGAATTATACATGCATGGAGGAGTAAATTTTCAGCCATATAAAAATCAATTCTCAAAACTAATTGGAAATAAAAAAATGAATTATCTTGAAGCATATAATGCTTCTGAAGGGTTTTTTGCGATTCAAGATCAAAAAACATCTAAGGAAATGTTATTAATGCTGGATTATGGAGTTTTTTATGAATTCATTAAGAAAGAGGATTATGACAAACAATCTTATGAAGCAATAGGATTAAAAGATGTTAAATTAAACACTTACTATATATTAATAATCTCAACAAATTCTGGATTATGGAGATATCAAATAGGGGACATAATAGAATTCACTTCAATAAACCCTTTTAGAATAATTATAAAGGGTAGAGTTATGAGCTGCTTAAATACGTTTGGAGAAGAATTGATTGTAAATAACTCAGATAATGCTATAGAACTTGCATGTAAAAAAACAAATTCTGAAATAGTTGATTATACAGTTGCACCAATTTTTATTAGTAATTCAGCAGGTTCACATGAATGGGCTATAGAATTTAAAAAGGCGCCTCAGAACACAGATGAGTTTATGCAAATAATTGATGATCACCTAAAACATTTAAATTCAGATTATGAAGCAAAACGATTTAATGATTTAATCTTAAAAAATCCTAAATTAAATATCATCAAAAGAGGCGTTTTTTTAAACTGGCTTAGTATAAATAACAAATTAGGAGGACAAAATAAAATTTCTAGATTGAATGAAAAACGAACATTTATTGAAGAAATAAAAAAACTGAACTTATAAGTTTTCAACAATAAATTATCTCTATAATTTTTATATTAACCAATAAGAATTCTTTTTTATTTTAGTAAAAAAATTAATAAAATGCACATTGCAATCGCAGGAAATATCGGCTCTGGAAAAACTACTTTAACAACTTTATTATCTAAACATTTTAAGTGGAAAGCTCATTATGAAGATGTAGAGAACAATCCTTACTTAAATGACTTTTATAAAGAAATGCAGCGTTGGGCATTTAATTTACAAGTATATTTTTTAAATAGTAGGTTCAGACAAATTGTTGACATTAAAAATAGTGGTGAAAAATATATTCAAGACAGAACAATTTATGAAGATGCATATATTTTCGCACCAAATCTACATGCAATGGGTTTGATGAGCTCAAGAGACTTTGATAACTACAAAGAGATATTCAATCTTATGGATAGCTTTATTCAAGGGCCAGATCTTTTAATATACCTTAGAGCATCTGTACCAAAGCTTGTTGAGCAAATTCAAAAAAGAGGTAGAGATTATGAAAATAGTATTCGTCTAGACTACTTAACACGACTAAATGAAAGATATGAAGCGTGGATTGATGAGTACAAAAAAGGCGACCTACTTGTTATAGAGGTTGATGAGATTAATTTTTCTGAAAATCAAAACGAATTAGAGGAAATAATCTTAAAAATTGAAGAAAAACTTAAAAATAAGTCTTAACTATTTCTTTCCTTTAAATTTAATTACCATATCATTTACAACAAGCTGCCCTGAAACACCATTATCATCAATATTGTTATAGTAAGCAGTTGCTACCATATCATTTCCAGAAACATTTATCGTGCCATCTATTTGATAAGAATAAGCATCAATTCTAGAAACTGCAATTGAAGATGCTTCTTCATTAAATGCTATAGACTCCTTGCAATTAGAAATAAATTGATCGCATTTTGCTCCACCTGATTGACAAAACATATCATTGCTTAAAATTAAATTTCTAAGTAATGTTACGTTATTGCTTTTGTCAATTGAAAAGTCATTTGCATTTGTGTAAATAACTACTTCTTCACTTTCAACTGTTTCATAAATTGAATTTGCTTCTTGAGAATTTATTTCAATATTTTCATTTACTTGACTAGCTTCAGAAACTGTATTAGTTAATGAAGGGGCAATAACTAAAGCAACCACAGACATCAACTTTAATAAGATATTTAATGAAGGTCCCGATGTGTCTTTAAATGGATCACCAACAGTATCACCAACAACAGCTGCTTTATGTGCTTCACTTCCTTTTCTTCCTTGCTCTTCAATCATTTTTTTAGCATTATCCCATGCACCACCAGCGTTTGATTGGAAAATTGCCATTAACACTCCACATGTTGTAACACCAGCTAATAATCCTCCTAACATCTCTGCACCGCCAATATATCCAACCAATACTGGAACTAATATCGCTAAAAGACCTGGAGTTACCATTTCTTTAATAGAAGCTTTTGTTGATATATCTACACACTTATCATATTCTGCAACTCCATTAGCTGCATCAAATATTTTTTTATCGGCAGCAGAAGCCTTAGACATATCTGAATCATATTTTCTCATTACTTCTAATGCTGCTTTTAAAGCTGGAATATCTCTAAATTGTCTTCTTACTTCCTCAATCATTGCCATTGCAGCTCTACCTACAGCATTCATTGAAAGTGCTGAAAAAACAAATGGCAACATTCCTCCAATTAATAAACCTGCCATAATAACTGGCTGAGAAACATCAATTGATTCTACACCAGCAGTTTTCATGTATGCAGCAAATAATGCAAGAGCAGTTAAAGCAGCAGAGGCAATTGCAAATCCCTTACCAATAGCTGCAGTAGTATTTCCAACTGCATCTAATTTATCTGTTCTTTCTCTAACTTCAGGAGGTAATTCAGCCATCTCAGCAATTCCACCAGCATTATCTGAAATTGGTCCATAAGCGTCAACTGCTAATTGAATTCCTGTATTTGCAAGCATCCCAACTGCAGCAATTGCAATTCCGTATAAACCAGCAAAATGATTTGAAACTATAATTGCAGTTGCAATTAAAATAATTGGCAATGCAGTTGACATCATTCCAACTCCTAAGCCAGCAATAATTGTTGTAGCAGATCCTGTTTCAGATTGCTCAACAATTGAATTAACAGGTTTTGTTCCTGTTCCTGTATAGTATTCTGTTACTTTTCCTACTAAAAGACCTGCAACTAAACCAGCAATAGTTGCCCAAAAAACTCCCATTGAAGTATATTGCATTCCATCACTTACCCAAGATTCAGGAAGCATTGATGTAATTATAAAATATGATGCAACCAACATTAATCCTGCAGAACTAAACTCACCTAAATTTAGTGCAGCGTGTGGAGATCCACCGTCTTTTACTTTGACTAAAAATGTTCCAATTATAGACATAACAATTCCAACGGCAGCTAATACTAAAGGAAGATATACAGCTCCTAAACCTCCAAAATTACCACCAAATTCAGGTAATGTTGCATAAACCGCTCCTAGTACCATTGTTCCAATAATAGAACCAACATAAGATTCAAATAAGTCGGCCCCCATTCCAGCTACATCACCTACATTATCACCTACATTATCAGCGATAGTTGCAGGATTTAGTGGATGATCTTCAGGAATACCAGCTTCAACTTTACCAACTAAATCAGCACCTACATCTGCGGCTTTTGTATAAATCCCTCCACCTACTCTTGCAAAAAGAGCAATTGAGGAAGCCCCAAGAGAAAATCCAGAAAGCACATTTAATACCATGTCTAAATTATCATCCCACATCCCCTGATAAATAAATAACAATGAGCTTAAACCAAGAACACCAAGACCAACAACTCCAAGACCCATTACCGCACCACCAGAAAAAGCAACTTCTAAGGCTTTACCTAATGAATTTCTAGCAGCCTGAGTGGTTCTAACATTGGCTTTTGTAGCAACTTTCATTCCAATAAATCCAGCTAAAGCTGAACATATTGCTCCAACAATAAATGATACAGCAACTAATCCATGAGATGCCTCCTCATTAGATCCTTTAAAGAATAATAAAATTGCAACTGCAACTACAAATACAGAAAGTACTTTGTATTCTGCTTTTAAAAATGACATTGCTCCATCAGCAATATTCTTAGCAATTTTAGACATTTTCTCATCTCCTTCATCTTGTTTAGAAACCCATGCATTTTTCCAAAATACAAATGCCAAAGCTAATACTCCAAATAGTGGTAAATACGATACGATTAAATCCATTGTGTTTTGTTTTGTTTTGTTTTGTTTAAATTTTTCGACTGCAAAAATAGTGTTTTTGTTGAAAAAGACATCTTTATCAACAAAATAATACAATTGTATTATTAGAGATATTTATTAGTATTTTATTTTCCAAAACAAGTTTTATTTACTTGGTTTTATATAATTTTGTTAGGAAAGAATAAAGAAAATAAAATATGAATATTTTAGTCTGCATAAGTAGTGTTCCAGACACAACTTCAAAAATAAATTTCACAGAAAACAATACAAAATTTGATAAAAATGGCATTCAATTTGTCATCAATCCTTATGATGAATTTGGCCTAACAAAAGCAATTATGCTCAAAGAAAAACTTCAAGCCAATGTGAGTGTAATTACTGTAGGTGATGCCTCTGTAGAGCCGGTTATGAGAAAAGCTCTTGCAATTGGAGCGGATAAAGCAGTAAGAATTAATATCCAACCAATGGATAGTTTCTCAACTGCCAATGAAATTGCTAGCTATGTAAAGCAAAATAATTATGATATTATAATTGCCGGTAAAGAATCTAGTGATTATAATAGTGGAGCTGTTCCTGGGATTATTTCAGAAATATTAGACATTCCATTTGTTAATGCCTGTAACGGGTTAAGTATTGATGGAGAAGAAATTAATTTATCCAGAGAAATTGATGGAGGAATTGAAAAAATTCAAACAAAAACACCATTAATTATTGGTGGTCAAAAAGGACTAGTTGAGGAAAGTGAATTAAAAATCCCAAATATGAGAGGCATTATGACTGCAAGAACAAAGCCACTTGAAGTTATTGAAGCAACTACCACTAATCATTTAACTGAATCTATTGAATTTGAAAAACCTAGTGTAAAAGGTGAATGCAAAATGATAGATGAGAATAATATAAGCGAGTTAGTTAATGAACTTCAAAACGTAACAAAAGTTATTTAATTAAATTTAATAAATATGTCGATTACTGTATATTCAGAAAACTGGGAGGGAAAATTTAGAAAAAGCACATTTGAGGCTGTATGTTATGCAAGAAAAATTGCTGATATGTCTAATAAAGAAGTTAAAGCAATTTCTGTTGGTGAAATAGATGAGGATGAATTAAAAAAACTATCAAATTTTGGAGCCAATACTATAGTTTCTTACCCAAAAATCAAAAAGAATAACGAAAAAGGGGTTGCCACTATTATTAAAAATGAGTCAGAAAACAGTAGTATCATAATCTTTTCAAATACATTTAATGCTAAAAGTATTGCTCCTCGAGTTTCTGTAAAATTAAATGCCGGATTAATAACGAATGTTATATCTGAGATCAAAAGCCTAGAGAAAACATCTGTCAAAAGACAGTCTTTTTCATCTAAAGCAATTGAATCAGTCAGCTTAAAATCTAATTGTGGAGTTATAACAATTTCCCCTAATGCATTCAATGTTACTGAGAATATTGTATCTTCTAATATAGAAGTGAAAGCAGATGAATTAGATTCTAATATTTCAATTACTGGTAAAGATGTAAATAAAGGCAAAATCTCATTGTCTGAAGCTGAAGTTGTTGTGTCTGCTGGTAGAGGATTAAAAGGTCCTGAAAACTGGAACATGATTGAAGAGCTTGCAGATTGTCTTGGAGCAGCTACAGCATGCTCTAAACCAGTCTCTGATATTGGCTGGAGACCCCACTCAGAACATGTAGGACAAACAGGAAAGGCGATTGCTCCAAATCTATACATTGCAATAGGAATTTCTGGAGCAATTCAACATCTTGCAGGAGTAAATTCATCAAAAATAATGGTAGCTATTAATACAGACCCTGAAGCTCCATTTTTCAAAGCAGCAGATTATGGGATTGTTGGGGATGCTTTTAATGTAGTTCCAAAGCTAATAGATGAATTAAAAAAAATTAATAATAACTAATTTTGAATTTAATTCAATTAAATATTTCTGCAATTAGACAAAGTGATGCTCAAAACAATGCATATGTACTTTTACTTAATGAAACAGTAGGAAAGAGACAACTTCCAATAGTTATTGGTTGGTGCGAGGCAAGAGCAATTGCTGTAGCGCTAGACAATCAAGAAAAACCAGAGAGACCATTAACTCACGATTTATTTAAATCATTTGGAGATAGTTTCAATATTTCTATCAGTAAGGTTGTGGTACATAAACTTATCGAAGGAGTTTTTCATTCTACATTTTATTGTAAAAACACCTTATCAAAAGAGGATATTGAAATTGATGCAAGAACATCTGATGCAATTGCAATTGCAATTAGATTTTCGTGTCCAATTTTTACATACGAAGATATTTTATCAAGAGCATCTATATTGAATGTTGGGTCATCTGATAAGCAAAGCTCAAAAAAGAAAATTGCAAAAGAAAAAAAGATAAGTATGCATAGTCTAAAAGAACTACAAGAAGCTTTAAAAGAATCAATAAAGATTGAGGATTATGAAAAAGCTTCAGTACTTAGAGATGAAATTAAAAGAAGGACTTCATGAAAAAATATCTAATTATTTTTTTAAATCTTTTACTTATTACTTCCCTTTTTGCTGAGGAAGATGTAACAGATTGGACTAATTATTCTTCAAAGTGGTTTTTCTCTGAAATAAATTCTGAAAAATCTAGTAATAAAGAATTCAATAATAAAGATTATTTATTGATCAATGATAATAACACATTTGAGTATATTATTTCTAAAAAAAATCTATTTGCAAAAGGAACCTACTCATGGAATTTGACTGAAACCTCATTGATTTTTAATTATTCCATTCCATCTGACACAACAAGAGAATACATAATTGATTACAATGAAGATAAATTAATATTATCTGAAAATAATGTAAGTTTTGTTTTTTCAAAAAATCCAATTATTACAAAAAACAAATCAACTTTAATAAATAAATTGTTTCGTGGACTAGTTGGTCTAATCTCATTGATTTTAATTGCATTTATGTTTAGTAAAAATAAAAAAAATATAAACTGGAAGCTAGTAGTTAAAGGATTATTAATTCAATTATTACTTGCAATTTTAATTCTAAAAGTTCCATTTATTCAAAATATATTTGAATGGATTAGTTCAATTTTTGTAACTGTTTTACAATTCTCCAAAGAAGGAGCTTTATTTTTATTTGGAGAGACATTAGTTAATAGTAATGAGTTTGGAGCAATTTTTGCATTTCAAATTTTACCAACTATATTATTTTTCTCTGCATTAACAAGTCTCTTATTTTACTTAGGAATACTACAGAAAATAGTATATGTTTTTGCTTATGCTATGAAAAAAACATTAAAGCTTTCTGGCGCAGAAAGTCTCTCTGCTGCTGGAAATATTTTTCTTGGTCAAACAGAATCTCCTTTACTTGTTAAACCATACATTGAAAAGATGACAATGTCTGAATTACTCTGTTTAATGTCTGGCGGGATGGCTACAATTGCTGGTGGAGTACTTGCAGCTTATATTGGCTTCCTTGGCGGAAGCGATCCCGAGCAACAACTTTTCTTTGCTAAACATCTTTTAACAGCATCTGTTATGTCAGCACCTGCTGCGGTTGTCCTGTCAAAAATTTTACTCCCTGAAACAGAAGAAATAAATGAAGATATGACAATTTCAAATGAAAGACTTGGTTGCAATTCTTTTGAAGCAATTAGTATTGGAACAGCTCAGGGGATCAGGCTTGCAATAAATGTAGGCGCTATGATATTAGTCTTTATTGCTTTTATTAGTATGGTAAATTATTTTTTAAATAATTTTATTGGAGATTCTACTAATTTAAACTCAACTATTTCATCATTTACTGATGGAAAATACGATGGACTAACTCTGCAGTTCTTATTAGGATACTTACTTGCCCCTCTTACTTGGCTAATGGGAGTTTGTAAAGAAGATATGATTTTAGTAGGTCAATTATTAGGGGAAAAAACAATTTTAAATGAATTTGTCGCATACATTTCTTTGTCTGAGCTTAAAGAAAGTGAACAATTTTTTCAAGAAAAATCAATAATTATTTCAACTTATATCTTATGTGGATTTGCCAACTTCCTTTCAATTGGTATTCAGATTGGTGGTATTGGATCTTTAGCTCCAAGTAGGACAGGAGATTTATCAAAACTTGGTGTTTTAGCCTTAATTGCTGGAACACTGGCATCATTATTAACAGCTGTAATTGTAGGAGCAATTTTATAAAAATATGAAACAATATCTTGATTTAATGTCACATGTGATGGCTAATGGAACTTCAAAAACAGACAGAACTGGAACCGGAACTAAAAGTGTTTTTGGATACCAAATGAGATTTGATCTTGCTAAAGGATTTCCGTGCGTTACCACAAAAAAGCTTCACCTAAAATCAATTATACATGAGCTACTATGGTTTTTAAATGGAGATACGAATATTAAATATTTAAATGATAATGGTGTAAGAATCTGGGATGAATGGGCGGATAAAGACGGAGATCTTGGTCATGTCTATGGTTATCAATGGAGAAGTTGGCCCTCACCAAATGGGAAGCATATTGATCAAATTAAAAAAGTAGTTCAGCAGTTAAAACAAAACCCAAATAGTAGAAGAATAATTGTTAGTGCATGGAATGTTGGTGAAATTGAAAACATGGCATTACCCCCATGTCACACTTTTT
>Ga0222716_10000404_pt1 | contig 37257 bp, 40 predicted proteins | sample C33_13DmetaG_FD_165044 | JGI IMG/M metagenome (GOLD analysis project Ga0222716, IMG submission 165044) | Estuarine water microbial communities from San Francisco Bay, California, United States - C33_13D | ecosystem: Environmental > Aquatic > Marine > Unclassified | place: USA: California... | reverse complement strand
ATCATTAATCCGGATACATCCCCCTGAAGAGGAAATCGTGAAAAGAAACTATCATTTTCAAGCGACGAGCAATTATGAAGCTGCTCTAGAAGAGGTGGTGTTGAGGTTTGGTAAACATTCCCCTCATAACAGTTTCCAGGACCCCATGGACCCGCCAATGCTAAGTCTGTATATCCTGAATCAAGAACCACATTATTTTTAACCTGAACATGTTGAGAAAAATAAAGCTTTGCATCTAACATCGGGCTCGCAACTATCCCATATTTATCATGATTTACAACAATATTTTTTTCTATAATATCTCCGACTCTTCCTGGGACAACTATCCCCATTCCCCGTGCAACGAGACCAAAGCGGTTTGTTGGTGCATCATAATTATTATTGTCTACAACTAAATTGCTAATTATAGTTGTTTCTCTCCCGGGTGGATTTAATTCCGAATCTAAAGTATTGGGAACAATCCCAGACATGTTATCTTTCCAGATATTTCTGTATAAATAGAGGTGTCCACCTGCGTTAGTTCCAGAGTACCCAAGCGCATTTCCTTCAACGACATTATCGTAAATCAATGTATTACACGGGTAGCATTGCCCAATATAAATACCACTGTCTGGATGTCCGGATGCGTATATGTTATTAAAGACTCCATCAGTTGAGTCAAATGCATATACTCCGTAATCTCCATTGTTGTAAACAGTCAGGTAAGAACCTCTAAATCCTTTCGCGCCATTCCAATAGACCCCATTTAAAGAGAAGTTTCTAACAGATAAGTTTTCAACAGTAACCCCATCAGTATCATAAATTTGAATTCCATTTTCTCTCATGAACTCACCGTCAATAATTACATTATTTCTATTGATACCTCTAATTGTTAGATAAGAAGTTGTAACAGTTACGCTTTCGTTATAGACCCCTTCACCAATTAAAATTAAATCTCCTTCTTTGGCAGCATCAACCGCATCTTGGATTTTAGAATAAGGCCTATCTTCACCTATTTGCCATTTACTAACAATTAAGACATCTCTACTTAACTCAACAGTTACTTTTTCCACAGGTGCGGAGTATTCCACATCGCCAACTATTACAGTACCAACCATGCCCTTATTATTAGTTCCGTGATATGGGCAGTAATATTCATATACACCTGGTTCATCAAAGGTATATTCATATTGATCACCTTTTGTTATGATCCCATATTCAAAGTAATCCGATGAAATAGCTTGCCAAGATCCATCACTAGCTATTACATTATGATTATTTGAACCTCCTGATTCCCAAACTACAGTAGACCCAACCGGTACGTTGATGACTTTAGGCGAAAATTCATCATCAACAATTCTTATTATTGGTGAGTCTATATCTGAGGACGCAGTCTCATTACAAGCAACTATAAAAACTAAAGGTATTAAAAAAATATATACAAGGCTATTCCTCATCAAGACAATTTTAACTTGTTTGATTGTTTCAATCTAATTGTTTTATATAAACTAAAATTAGAATATGGAATTTATAAGCTCTAAAAAAACTCTTGATAAAGATGATTTTAAGGTAGTTATAAAAAATGGAAACTATATTCATGAACTATTTACTAATTTTGAGAATTCACCTTTAGCAGCCAACTTTTCTTCCCAGCCTTTTCCCGGCCAGTACTTACTATTTTTAGCAGGCGGTCTTGCCGAAAGTTCGGAGCTACTTCCAAATGACATTATTGCTTTAAAAAGTTTTGATGAAGTTAATTTCCATAGACCTGGATTAGTGGGTGATAAAATCTACCTAAAGTCTAGTCTTTTAGAACAAGATAATAAAAATTATAAATATATTTGGGAGATTTTTAATCATGCAGATCAACTTTTGATAGATTGTAAAGTAAACTTCATTAGGAATGTTAAAAAGTAATTTAAACTGGATCCAAGCCCCTATGCCTGATAGTTCTCCTGGAACTAAGTTAATAACTTTTTTTGTTAATGAAAATGAATTCAGAAGTCGATTAATGCTTGTCGAGTTTCCAGCTAATTTTAAAAGGGAGCAGGAAGGTCATTATCCTGCTTACGAAGAGTTGTTTATACTAGATGGAGGTTTACAAATAAGTGGACACGAGTTTGGCAAAAATGATTATGTACTTTTTCCTCCAGATTTCAGTAGGTTAAATACTTCCTGTCCCAATGGTTGCACAGCACTCGTTTGGTGGAGTACAAAACCAACTTGGAAAAGAGGTATAAGTGAAAAACCAAATAACAATATTATTTCCAAAACTAACAACAATATTGACTATGAAAAATATATAGAGCTCAATAAAAATAAAGAATTTCATTCAGTATTCCTCAATAATCTGAAGGACAAGTCTGAGATAAATGAAGAATTTATAGGGTTAAATTTAGACACTTTTGAATTTGTAAAAGGTAATACTACAAGCAAACTTCCAAAGTCGAGGTACTTTCTAAAACTTACTAATTTTTAATTTTCCAACTTGGATCTCTACCTTCCACAAATGCAAAAAACCCTTCTTTGGCGTCCTTTTCTTTGTAGGCGTAATCTTTAAAAATTTCTATTTCATTCAAAGTACCCTCTTCTGTACTTAAATCGAGTGAGGAGTGCAACATTTTTTTTACCGTTCTGTGAACAGACCGAGGTTTTTGTACTAGTTTTTCTATCAACTCTTTCACTTTATAGTCTATTTCACTTGATGGATACACTTTATTCACTAACCCAATTTTTTCAGCGTAAAAGGGATCTAGCCAATCAGCTGTCATAATTATTTCCTTTGCAAGATTACTTCCAACGAGTTTTGGAAGCCTAGATGTAGACCCCCCTCCAGGAGGAACAGAAAAGTGAGTATGGTTATCTCCAATTTTTGCTTTATCCGATAGGTAGACAATGTCACATGAGAGAATAAATTCAAAGCCTCCTGCTCTTGCAAGACCTTCAACTTTACAGACTGTAGGTACTGGTAAGTTTTCTAAATCAATATAAATCTTTCTCAATCTTTCAAGTACTGAAGTGAAATAGGAATCATTAGAGAATGCTTTTTTTAGTAGTTCTAAATCTAAACCAACGCAAAATGCTTTTCCAGAAGACTGAAATAGAACAGCTCTAATAGTCTCATCTGTTTTAATAGTTTGTATAGTCGTAGGCATTTCTTCAAGAAAATCTTCATTAATTGAATTTAGGTCGTTCGGTCTAGTAAATTCTACGATTGCAGTATTATCTTTAATTTTTAGCGTATGAGTATTAATTTATCTCTCCTTCTTTAACTAGAGACAAAATTGATTTTTGAGCATGCCTCGTATCTTCTTCAGTTACATAGTGCGTTGGTGGGGTTAATTTTATTTCATCAACAATACCTTTATATCTGTTTATTGATTCTGATACGAATTCTTTATTTCCAGCAATTGCAAAGACATCTACCATTTCATTAGGAACACTTCTAATCATTCCATCAATGTCACCTTTTTTAAATAGTTCTCTGATACTTTTAGCTTCTGAACCAAACCCGTGACTACTAAAAAACTCATCATAAGTTTTGACTGAAGCATAAAATGCCACTGTCCCTGCAGCAATTCTTTTTGCTCTCTGCTCATTTTCATCAACCACCGTCAGCCCTGAAACTACTATTTTTGGAATATTTGTACCTCCAGATCCTTCCTCTAATTTAGGAATGATGTTCGATTTTAAATATTGAGGAGAACAAAGTTCATGTGAGATCCATCCTTGAGCTATTTCCCCGCACTTTTTGGTCATTAACGGTCCTACAGAGCCCATATATATGGGTATATCAGTTTCTTTTGGGGTAAATGGTCTATCAAAACCAACCAAAGAAATACTTTTTTCAGCACCTTCATATTTGATAGGATTAAGATGACTTTCTTTCATCACTTTTCTGCATATAGTAATTACATCGCTTATGTGCTTTACAGGACTTCCAAATCTTACATCATGCCAAAATTCGTTTAAATTTTTTACACCGGATCCTAACCCAAGTATGAATCTACCATTTGAAATTTCATTTAAATCTAGTGCAGTTAAAGCTAAAGTTAGTGGCGATCTCAAAAACGCCAAAGCTACTCCTGACCCAAGTTTAATTCTCGAAGTATTTGTTGCTAGAGCCGTGAGAGGAACAAAAGGTGTTCTATGTAGTTCGCTAGTCCATAAAGTTGAAAACCCTTTTTCTTCTGCATTAATTCCAGCTTCGATAAATTCTTCTAAAGTCTCCCCCCATGGCCCAAAAGAAAGTTTCATACTTCAAAATCTTCAATATTTACTTCAGCTTCAGGAAACCACCCCTTGTCTTGAGGAGCATCTGACTTATAAACAAAAAAAGTTCTTTTCCACTGTATTACTGTTTTACCATCCTGGTTGATACCTCTTGTTTTAGCTGTAACAATACCTCCATAGGGCCTTGAATTAGATTCTCTTTTATCGAGGACTACGCTTTCTGCATATAGGGTATCTCCTACAAAAACTGGATTAGGCATAGTTATTTTGTCCCATCCGAGATTAGCAAATACATTTTGACTTATATCAATTACAGATTGACCTAAGACAATTGCTACTGTGAGTCCAGAGTTAACAAGTATTTTTCCGAAAGGAGAATTTTTTGCAAATTCAGCGTTGAAGTGATTTTGGTTAGTATTCATAGTGAGAAGTGTAAACCAAGTATTGTCTGCCTCAGTTATTGTTCTGCCGAAAGGGTGTTTGTAATGATCATCTATATTAAAGTCTTCAAAATACCTTCCTTTCCATCCATCTATTTCTTTAACCATTAAATACTCCTAACTCAAACAAACTATTTATACTATTTTAATAGAAGAAAGTAGATGATGTAGTGTGAAACCTCTCGATGATATAAAAATTTTATCTTTAGAGCAATATGGCGCGGGTCCCTTTGGCTCCCTTCATCTTGCTGACCTTGGTGCAGAGATAATCAAAATTGAAGATCCAAATTTTAAAGGTGATGTCGGGAGATACGTTCCACCATTTAATAAAGGAACAGACTCATTGTTTCATGAAACTTTTAACAGAGGAAAAAAAAGTATTGTAATTGATATTAATTCTGATGAGGGAAGAGCAGTATTCAATGAATTAGTAAAAAAAAGCGATGTTGTGTATTCGAATTTTCGTGGTGATGTTCCTGAAAAATTAAAAATAACTTATGAAAACTTAAAATCAGTAAATAAAAAAATTGTTTGTGTCTCTTTAACAGGATTCGGGATGACTGGTCCAAGAAGTGCTGAGCCAGGATATGATTACATAATGCAAGGTTTGACTGGTTGGATGAACCTTACAGGTGAGCCTGACGGACCACCTACTAAATCTGGCTTATCTTTAGTGGACTATTCTGGTGGACTGATTGCTTCAATAGCTATTCTAGCTGGGGTACATTCAGCAAGACGCACAGGTAAAGGTATGGATTGCGATCTAAGTCTGTACGATACAGCTCTTTCAATGTTAACTTACCCTGCAACATGGTGGCTCACTGAAGAGTATGAAGTAGAAAGATCTTCAAGATCTGCACACCCATCTTTAGTACCATTTCAACTATTTAAGGGTGCTGATGAGTGGTTTGTAGTAGGTTGTGCAAAAGAAAAATTTTGGGAAAGACTTAGAGATTTATTGGGGGACTCAAGACTCAAGGAAGAAAAATTTAGTAACTTCTCTTTGAGATTTGAGAATAAAAAAGAATTAATTGATATTTTAGACGAAATATTTATAAACAAAAATGCAGATGAGTGGTTACATTTATTAAAAGCTGAACAGATTCCCTGTGGCCCAATTAATAGTCTTAAAGATGTATTTGATGACGAACATGCAAAATTTAGAGAAATGATTCTTGAATACGAACACCCTAATCTCGGAAATGTAAAACAAGTCTTAAGTCCAGTAAATGTCGGAAAACATAATAAGGTTGAGATTGATAGAGCACCCTTATACAACGAACACACCGAACAGATTCTTAGAGAAGAACTTGATTATTCAGAACAAGAAATACAAAAATTAAAAGATAATGGCATAATTTCATAAATATGACTATTTCTGAAAAACTTATTGATAAATATTCAAAGATTCATTATGAAGACTTCAATTCTAAAACATTAGAAGCAGGAAGAAATCTTCTGATAGATGCAGTTGGAAATTTAATAGCTTCAATTAGAATCGCCGATAATGAAAAGTTAAATCAAACTTTTGCTAAAAATTTGCTAGAAAACAGCAACGCCACTCCATTGTATATTGGCATGTTGATCCATAGCTTAGACTTCGACGACACTCATTATGATGCTTTGATACACACAGGTTCAATCACAGTACCCTCAGCACTATATGCATCTTTTAATAAAAAAATTAATGGGAAAGATTTTTTAACATCTCTAATTCTTGGGGTTGACCTTGCTGTTAAAATTGCAAGCATAGAAAAGCATGCTTTTCACAAAAAAGGCTTCCATGCAACTTCTATTGTTGGGGTGTTCTCATCAGCATTTATTTATGCATATTTAAACAAATATTCAAAAGAATCCATGGTTGATTCATTAGGTGTTGCGGGAAGTTTTTCTTCTGGAAATCTAGCTTTTTTGACCAACGGTGATAATACTAAAATTGTACATCCTGGTTGGGCTTCATTAGGTGGTTGCAGCGCAGCTGAGCTTGTTAAGCTTGGAATTACAGGATCAAAAAGTATATTTGAAGATAAAAATGGTATTTACAATTTATACTCAGATATTTCAATCAAGGATAAACACTTTGATTTATCCAAAGAGACTTGGGATATTAATGATGTTAGTTTTAAACCCTATCCCATATGTCAACTAAGCATCTCAACTTTAAGGCTTGCTTCTGAGATAATTGGTGACTTGGAGGTTTCTCAGATTGAAAAAATAATAATAAGCCTCCCTAAAGATAGTTATGACATAGTTGCAAAAGATAAATTAATTAAGTCTCAACCAAGAACCCCCTATGAAGCAAAATTCAGCATCTATTGGTCACTAGCTGCTTTGATAGTTAAGAAAAAATTGACCGTTGACAGTTTTGAAAAACAAGGATTGTTAGATGAAGAAATACATAATTTAGCCAAGAAAATTGATGTAAAAACTTTTGAGCATACCCAAACAGCGGCAAGTATTCCTGGTGAGCTGGAGGTGTATTTTAAAGATGGTAATACTAAGACTTATTTTGAAGAAAAATCATCTAATTTAATATCAAATTCAGAATTAATTATAAATAAGTTTTTACAAAACTCTAGTATGACCTCTGACGACAGATACGTTAAGAGCTTATTAGAAATAGAAGAAACTGATGATGTGGGTAAGATAGTAGGAGAGATATTAAATGAACAACTTAAAAAGTATTAACCCAAAAAATTTTAAATGGTTTGATTATGAAAGATATAGTTTCTCTCTCGGCCTAGCGCTTGATGGCTCACTTTATATTTCAGGACATTCTGCATCAGAGTATGATGCTGCTAATAAAAAAATTGTTGTTAAAGGTGGTATGGAAGAACAAGTCAACACCGCTCTAGATAAGATCGATTGCATCTTGAAAGCAGAAGGAGCCAGCTTATCAGATGCAACACATGTAATTGAAAATGTAACAATTAAAGGCTTAGATTTTTATAGAGAATATGAAAAAGTTAAAGCCGATAGATTGCCTGCTAATATAAGTCAACAGTTATTAGTTGTCGACTCTCTTTTAAGACCTGATGCATTGATTGAGCTGGAGATAAGAGTCGAAAGGAGCATAGAACATTCAAAAGATAGCATAATCACTTTACCTACGCTTACAGCTTCGACATCAGTTGATAAAAATGACGTGGTAGCTCAAACCCAAGATATTTATGAACAAGCAGATAGTATTTTACAAAAAACAGGATTTGAACTCAGCGATATAGTCAAGACAACTGATCACATAACTCCTCCAGGACTGATGGACTATAAATACACAGGAAGGGTAAGAAAAGAAAAGCTAGGTCCTGTCTATCCAGGTGCTACAGGAATACTTATGACCAAAGTATCGAAGGACAATTCACTAATTTCTATAAACATAACAGCAGCAAAAGGAGAAAAAAAGGCAATCAACCCTGGATGGGAAAGGTATCAAAAATTGACTTACTCACCAGCTGTTAAATGTGGAAATAATTTATTTATGTCAGGACAGGCATCATTAGACCCAGAAACTGAAAAAGCAGTTTATAAAGATAGCATTTATGAACAAAGTAAATATACCTATTCAAATATAATTAAAGTATTAGAGGCTGCTGACATGAGTCCTAAAAATCTGATAAAAACTATAGAATATGTGACGCCAACTGGGTTAAAAGATTACAGATCTACATCTTCTGTCAGGTTAGAGCTATTAAGCGAACCATATCCTGCGTCAACAGGTATTGTTTGTCACTCACTTTTAAGACCGGAATTTTTAATTGAAATAGATCCTTTTGCCAAGGTTTTTGATGTCTGAGAAAATGCTTACACAGAAAATTATTGATATTTCAAACAAAAAATTTGAATATACTTCACCAGACCAAATTAGCCTTTCAATGATAAGGTATTATTGTTTATCTATAAATGAAGAAAATAGTATATATTTTGATGAAGAAATTGCAATAGCTGCTGGATATAAAAAAATACCCGTACCTCCTACATTCGTAACAGAAACCAACAGTTTCATGAAGGGTCCTCCCGGAGAAGATGGTGCCATAGCACATGATTGGGGAATCAAAATACCAGGTACAAGATATATTAGAGGAGGCAATGAGTATATTTTTCATGAGCCTTTTTATGTTGGTGACACAATCACAGCAAAATTTTCTGTTCACGAAATAACTGAAAAAAAATCATCAAAAGATAAAAATTTAATTTTCCTTACAAATTTAATTCAGTATCTTGATCAAAATAATAACCTAAAATGTGAAAATTACGAAACAGTTATTTTTCAGGAGATTTAATGGATATTCATAATATTAAACATGAGTTTACACTCCCAAATATGATTCTTTATGCTGGCTCAACTTGGGATTGGCACAAAATACATTATGACAATGAGTATCTTAAAAAAAACTCAATTCCTAAGCCTGTTGTAGATGGACAAGTTTTTGGTGCTTTGATTGTAAAGCAGATTCAAGCTACCTTTGGAAAATTTTCACGAATTAAGAAAATGAAATTTAATTATAAAAATATGGTCTTTCAGGATGAGGAGATAGAAATAAAAAGTAATGTCTTAAGTGAGTGGAAAGAGGATGAAAAAAAATTTTTTGAAATATCATCATCAATATATGTAAATGAAAGAATAATTATTATGAATGCTTCAACAGTTGTAGAGTTAAAAAACTATGAATAAAGCATCAATTAACATTGCGACAGATATTACGCCTTTTGACAATCCTAGAAGTATTTATGAAATTCAATCTGAAGCCATTAATCACTTACTTAACAGTGCTGGGTTGTCTATAAAAGATGTTGATGGACTTGCTACAAATGGAGTTGAAAGATTTTCTACAGTTGGAATGTCTGAATATCTAGGGATTACTCCAAGATGGACGGAAAGTTCATTTTTGGGTGGATCATCATATTTAACATTTGTTAACAGGGCTGTACAAGCCGTAGAATCTGGTGATTGTAATATCGCAATTGTTTCATATGGTTCAAATCAGAGATCTTCAAAGTCTAGAAGTCTCGGTGGGGTAATAGAAGATCATACTCCTCAGAAATTCTTTGAGTATTCTCAAGGAATTTTATCACCTTTGTCGCTCTACGCTTTAGTTGCTCAAAGAGGTTTTTATGAGTGGGGTATCAACTCTGCTGATTTGGCAGAAATTGCTATCAATGCAAGAAATTGGGCACAGTTAAATGAAAAAGCATTTCACTATTCAAGTGAAAAATTAACTGTTGAGGATGTACTAAATTCAGGCTTAATTTCTTCACCACTTCATAAACTTGATTGTTGTTTAGTTACCGACGGAGGTGGTGCAGTTTTAATCACAAATGATAAGATTGCAGAAAAATTAGGATTGCCAAAAATTAAAATAAATGGGTTTGGACAAGTAGATACCCATATTAGTTATTCACAAATGCCGGATTACTTAATTACTGGAGCAAAAGCTTCTTCAGAAGAGGCTTTACGAAGTTCAAAGATGAATTTTAATGATATCGACACTTTACAGGTTTACGATTCTTTTACAATTACAGTTCTGTCAACCCTAGCTTCAATTGGCATTGCAGAGCCCAAGGAAATCATTGAAATGTTCAGAGATGGAGAATTTTTCAAAGGTGGTAAGTTTCCCTTAAATACATCAGGGGGAGGGTTGTCATATTGCCATCCTGGTATGTTTGGACTCCTTTTAATCATTGAAGCTGTCAATCAACTTAACGGAAACCTAGATGGAAGACAAGTAACTGATGCTTCTACAGCTTTTGTTCACGGCACAGGAGGAGTATTTTCTACCCATGCATCTATGGTCTTAGAAAGAATTTCTTGAAAATATGAAATTGTGGAAAGATTGGATTGACGAAGCAAAAAAAGGCGTTATTAATGTTCAACTATGTTTAGATTGTCAAAATAAGCAATTTTATCCCAGGGATTTTTGTCATAGTTGTGCTTCAAATAAATTAGAATTTACAAGTACAGATGGTTCGGGAGTGGTATTTTCATACACTCAAGTTCACAGGAGCCCAAATCCGGACATTTTTATCGCCCCCTACTTTATTTGCTTAGTAGAAATAGAAGAAAATATTAAAATTATTTGCAATGTAATTTTTGAAGATGGAATTCCTGAAATTGGTCGAAAGGTATTTTTTAGAGAAGTTAGCAAAGATGGTGTAATTTATTATTCTGATTGATTAATTATTTCTTCAGCCTTTTTTACCATAGCATTATCAACTATTGATCCCTTACTGTCAACAAAAACCCCAATCCCCCTCTTTTCATTTTTTTGTATTTCAAGTAAAAGGTTGTGAGCTTCATCAATTTCTTCTAGAGTTGGTTTGAAAACACTGTCAATTATTGCAACTTGATCTGGGTGTACAGCTTGCATACCGCCAAATCCAAGATTTTTAATATATTTTGCAAAATTTTCAAGACCTTCCAAATTACGTAAATCTTTATAAACTCCTGAAATTGGTTTTTCTAAATTTAAGTATTTAGATTTAAAAACAACTTTTGACCTATAAAAGAGGAGAGCTTCATCATTTTCTTCGATTCCTAGGTCAGCAGAAAAGTCAACTTCACCAATAGCAATTCTACTTAATTTAACCTTCTCAGTAATTACATCAAGATTTTTAAGCCCCGTAGCAGTTTCAACGATACCAATAACGTTATTAAATTTATCATTGTAGGAATTAGTTATTACTGGTGAATCTATCTCCAATTTAGGAATAAAAATATCTTGTATACCTGTGTTTAAAAGTGATTCAAGATCATTTATTTGTAATTCAGTATCAGAATTTACCCTTACACTAATTCTTATATCTAGTTTATTTTTATAAATGAAATCAGACACTTTTTCTCTGACACTCTTCTTTTCACTCAATGGGATGGAATCTTCCAAGTCAATTATCAAGCATTTCACCCCTTTATCAATGGCTTTGTATACATAATCTAGTTTGTTTCCCGGAACATAAAGATAGTGATAACTTTGAGTATTGTTATTTCCCATCCCTTAATGTTAGATGTAAAATAGCCAAAGGTAAATAAAGGAGAAAAAAATGGATTTTAATTTATCCTCAGATCAAGAATTTTTCAGAGAAACAATTAGATCTTTTGTAGATAAAGAAATCCGACCGGTAGCTTCAGAATTTGAGAAATCAGGAACTTATCCAACTGAGATAGTTGAGAAAATGAAAGCTATGGGATTATTCGGCATTTTAATTCCGGAAGAGTTCGGTGGCCAAGATATTGATTTTGTATCAATGGCTATATTATTTGAAGAACTTTCCAGAGGGTGGATGGGGATTGCGGGTATTATTGGCAGTCATTCACTTTCAACATGGATGATTAATAAACATGGTACTGAGGAGCAAAAAAATGAGTTTCTTTCAAAACTTGCTTCTGGTGAACTGAGAACAGGAGTTGGCTTAACAGAACCTGATGCTGGAACAGATTTACAAGGAATAAAAACAAAAGCAGTTTTAGACGGAGATTACTACATTGTAAATGGAAGCAAAATGTGGATTACAAATGGAAGGTATGCAAATCCTCTACCGGTATTAGTAAAAACTCAAACAGATGCAAAACCGGCACATAAAGGAATGAGTGTATTGCTAATGGACCAAACTGCAGAAGGTTTTGAAATAAGCAAAGATATCGGAAAAATGGGTTACAAAGGACCAGAAAGCTGCTTGCTAATGTTTTCTGATGTAAGGGTACATAAGTCTATGTTGTTAGGTGGGGTAGAAGGAAGAGGTTTACAGCAAGTTCTTTCATCATTAGAGATTGGCAGGATAAACATTGCAGCTAGGGCAGTCGGAATAGCACAGGAATCATACGACCAAGCACTCAAATACTCAAAAGAAAGAAAAGCATTTGGAAGAGAGATTAATGAATTCCAAGCAATACAATTAAAGCTTGCTGAATTAGCGACCAACACTCAGGCTTCAAGACTACTTACATGGTGGGCAGCATCAATGGCAGATCAAGGAAAAAGAGTTGATACTGAAGCGGGAATGGCAAAATACTTTTCTTCAGAAGTAGCAATTACAAATTCATTAGATGCAATGAGAATCCATGGAGGAATGGGTTACTCAACAGAGTATTCAATTGAACGTCTTTACAGAGATGCACCTTTGATGGCAATTGGTGAGGGCACTAATGATATTATGAAAACAATAATAGCTAAGGGCCTTGTAAATGGTGAAGTCGTAATTGACTAGAAAATATGCTGTTTAATCAAGAATTTTGTAAACAATACGATATAAAGTACCCTATTTTCCAAGCAGGTATGGGCAAGACTATGGGAACTCCCACTACCCCGGAATTAGTATATGAAGTTTCAAATGCAGGGGGAGTTGGTTTTTTAGGTGCTTCTGGTTTAACTCTAGAGGAAATAGATCAAGCTGTGAAAAAAATAAGGGAAAATACAGACAGACCCTTTGGAGTTGGAACAATATTACCAAGAGATGTTGCTGCTGATTCTGAAACACGAGATGAGGTTAGAGAGGTAATCAAAAGAAAGTATCCAGAACACTTAAATTTTATTAAAAATTTGTGCGAAGAATACGAAATTGAGTTAGTAAATCTTCCAGCAAAAGAAACTGTTTCAAGAAGAGCGGCTGAAGAACAGATAGATTTAATAGTGGATTTAAATGTGCCTTTCATATCAATGGGACTTGGAGATATTTCTCACCTAGTATCAAAAGTTAAAAATACGGATACTAAAACCCTAGGTCTTGTAGGAAATGTTAAGACAGCTAAGATTCACAATGATGCGGGTGTTGACATAATTGTTGCACAAGGCTACGAAGCCGGGGGGCATACAGGCAACATTGCTAACTTTGCACTGCTTCCACAAGTAGCTGATGCTGTAAAAGTTCCTGTTTTAGGTGCCGGTGGCATTGCAGATGCTAGAGGCATTGCAGCTGCAATTTCACTTGGATGTGTTGGAGTATGGATAGGAACAGCTTTTTTATTTGCTACAGAAACAGACATTTATCCAGAACATCAAAAACAGTTAATAGAAGGCTCAACAGAAGATTTTGTAATCTCGAGAACTTATACAGGAAAACCATCAAGAATTTATAGAACTGAAATACTAGAAAAATGGAATAATGCAAACCTTTCTACTTTGCCAATGCCTCTTCAATTTGTACTTTTCGATGATTTTGTTTGGTCTGCAGAATCTTCAAAAAAATATGAATTAATGAACAATCCCGCAGGGCAAATTAGCGGAATGGTTAAAGAGGTAAAGTCCGCTAGAGAGATAGTTAAAGATCTTGTTGCCGGTTTCGAGTTGATTTGAGTAAAGAAAATATACAATACGGTTATACTGCTACATCTCAAGGGCAAATCCACTACTCGCATATGGGTGAGGGGGATGTATCGTTATTATTATTTCATGAATCTCCTCAGTCATCTAAAGTTTATGAAAAAGTAATACCACATCTAGCTAAAAATTTTTCTGTTTTTGCATTCGACACTCCAGGATATGGAATGTCAACACCTCCTAGAAAGCCTCTTAAAATTGAAGAATATGCAAAACTTTTGGTGGAGGGAATAAATAATTTAGATATCCAAAAATATGCAGTAGGGGGATGTCATACAGGTGCATCCTTAGCTCTTGAAGTGGTAAATATAAAAGGAAGTGAAGATGCAAAATTCTGTGTTTTAAATGGTGTTCCATATTTTTCAGCTGAAGAAAGAGATGAGTACATGAATAATTGGTCACCAGACATAGACATCGATGAAAATGGTGACCACTTAATTTGGGCTTGGAAAAGATACCAAAGAATATACGGAGAAGCCGCTTCAAAAGAATTAATTAATTTTGGTGCTGTGGGAATTCTGGGTATATTAGATAGATATAATTGGGCTTACAACGCAGCATTTGAATATATTCCAGATAATCTTCTTAAAAATTTAGACATACCAATTCTCTTTTTAAACACCAAGAAAGACTTACTAACAAATAGTGATATTGAAGCAAGTAAGGTAGTTAAAAACAGCAGATTATCTTTGCACACCAACCATGCCGGACAGTTACATTTAAGAGAACCTATAGTATATAGTTCTGAAGTAATAAGCTTTTATAATTCACTTATTTGATTATTATCGAGTTTTTCTTTAATAACTCTTTTTAATATTTTTCCAGAAGCATTTCGTGGCAATTCTTTTACAAATTGGAAATTTTTTGGAACCTTGTATCCTGATAAATTATCTCTACAGTAGTCCTCTAGGTCTTTAATTTCTACATTTCTATTCTTTACCATTACGGCGTAAACTTCCTCTCCCCATTTTTCAGATTTTTTACCCACAACTGCTGCATCTATAATGCCAGGAAATTTTAGAATTATTTCTTCAATCTCTCTTGGTGAAATATTTGTTGCCCCAGAAATAATAATATCTTTCTTTCTATCCACAATATAATAAAATCCATCTTCATCCTTAACGGCTATATCTCCAACACCAAAATATCCTCTCTCGTTTGTATTTTTTATAGTGTTTTCTTCATCGTTCCAGTATCCATTCATAAGATATGGGGACTTAGCATAGAGCTCTCCTTGTTCTCCTACGCTCACTTCTTCACCTTGTTCGTTCAAAAGTTCTACTTGGTTAAAAAACCATGGCGGTCCAACGCATCGCTCCTTACTCCTCTGAAATTCTGGCCTCAAGTCGGTTACTATAGCTGTTTCAGTTGCTCCATATAACTCATGTAAACCTGCAGTATCAAATGTATCCAGGACCCACAATTTTAGTTCTTGTGGCAACGGTGCTGCATTGAAATATAAACAATTTAAAGAGGAGGTGTCGTATTTATTTATAGTCGATTGTCCAAGTTCTCTAAGCTGAATTGCATGTGCCGGAACTAGGAAAATTGAGTCAGGTTTATGTTTATTAATCATTTCTAAAAGGTTAAGTGGATCGTACTTTCTCTGAATTACAAGTTGTCCTCCAGTAAATAAAGCTGCATAGTTAAATGCAAAACCAGCTCCGTGATACATTGGAGCAACAGCAATTGTTGTTTTATCGGGACCTAAACCCCATTCCAATGCAGTTGCCATAAAAACTAAGCACCTTGACCTGTGGCTAATTGTTATTCCTTTTGGCTCTCCAGTTGTTCCTGATGTATAGCAAATTTTAAAAGGTTCTCTTTCATCAACAAAAATAAATGGGTCATATTTTTCTTGGCTTGTTACTGTATTTTCATAATTCAAACCGAAATCATCACTATCCATAGTTAACACTTGTTCTACAGAGGATTCAAAAACATAATTTTCTATAAGGGGGACAAGTGAAGATTCTATTATCGCTCCTTTTGAACCACTATGCTTTATAAAATATTCAACTTCTCTAGCAACTGATCTGGGGTTTACTAGAACAGCAATTAACCCTGCTTTGGATAATCCAGCAACTATTTCAGGATACTCCATCCTATTCCCAGAAATTACAGCTACTCTGTCACCTTTTTTAAAACCTTTAGAAATGAAAAAGTTTGCAACTTGACTAGATCGTATATCAAGTTCCCTGTAAGAAAGATTTCTATTCCCATCAATGATTGCGATTTTCCCTGGGTTAGCAATAGAGAATTCTCTGATACCGTTAGCAACATTTAGAGGTATGTAGCCAAAATCGTTTCTTCTCATCCCTATATTTTACTACTTATTGTTGCTGTTATCATATAAATTAATTACGTACAACTTATACAACAACTATCAGCAAAATGGTTTTCGCTGATTTCAATTAAACCTCTTTGAATACTTCCATTCTTACAGCTTTCCGTTGGATTTGGGCAACGAGAACTAAACAGACACCCTTCGGGTAAAGATGTAATTTTTGGTATTTCTCCCCTTAGTTTAATTTGAGTTTTTTTAATGTTTGGATTTGGTGATAGTACGGAAGATAAAAGAGCTTTTGTATAAGGATGAACTGGATTTTCAATCACTTTGGCAGTTTCACCAACCTCCATTATTGAACCAAGATACATTACAGCTGTTCTGTCAGAGATATTTCTTATTGTATGTATATCATGACTTATAAACAAATACGTAAGACCAAGCTCATTCTGCAGATTTTTCAATAGTTTTAGGGTCTCATTTCTTACAGATAAATCTAAAGAAGATGTTGGCTCATCAAGGATTACTAATTTTGGTTTATTAATTATAGACCTAGCAATACCAATTCTTTGCTGTTCTCCACCACTTAGCTGCGATGGGTATTTTTCTAGATAATCAATATTTAGAAAGACGCTTTTAATTGAGAATCTAGTTTTTTCATAAATCTCTTCTTTTGAAATATTTGGGTTATGAATAACAAGTGGTTCTGCAAGTATGTTTTTAATTTTCATTCTCGGGTTTAGTGAAAGAAATGGTTCCTGAAATACTACACCTATATCTTTTCTAATATCTCTAAGTAAATTTTTGTTGTTAAGGTCCAAATCTTTTTTGTATATATTGATACCTCCTTCGTATGGTAATAACCCAAGTAAAGCTTTACCTAAAGTAGATTTACCTGAACCACTTTCTCCAATTAATCCTAAAGTCTCATTTTCATTAATATCAATATCTATTCCATTCAGAGCATGTACAAACTGCTTATTTGGCAATTTGAACTTTACTTGTAGGTCTTTAACTTCAACTAATTTTTTCACTCGATGCCTTAATTAATTTTTGGGTGTATTCATGTTCAGGATCTAAAAATATTTTCTCAACAGATCCTTTTTCTACGATTGTTCCTTTATTCATAACGATTGCTTCATCACAGTATTGTGCAACAATTCCTAAATCATGAGTAACAATTATCAATGTCATGTCTTTGTTGTTTACCAGTGTAAAGAAATTATCTAAAAGCTGCCTTTCTACAGTGACATCTAGACCTGTAGTTGGTTCATCTGCAAAAAGTAATCTTGGTCTAGCAAATGATGCAAGTGCGATGACTACTCTTTGAGCCATTCCGCCGCTTAATTCAAATGAATATGATTTTGAAACACGCTCAGGATCAGAAATTCCAACTTCTTTTAGAGAACGAATGATTTCAGATTCTAGAACATCTTTTTTGAAGATTTTATGTCTTTTATTAACGAACTTAAATTGTTTACTAATTCTATAAACAGGGTTTAATGAACCAAAAGGATTTTGGGGGATAAACCCCACCTCATTTCCTCTAATTTTTGAAAAATCAAAAGTATTTTTTTTGCCACTTTTTGATAAAATTTCAAGTTCATCAAACGAAGTTACACCAGGGTACTTAATTAAGCCATTTACTGCTCTTATCAATGATGATTTACCAGACCCTGTCTCACCAATAATTCCTAACATTTTATTTTTCTGAAGAGAAAAAGAAACATTCTTTACTGCTGCAACACTTTTTTCACCTGGATTATAAGTTACAGACAAATTTCCAATATTTAATATTTCGTTATCCTTAAATTTGTTCATATCTTCTCAATATATATTGTGAAATAGTGTTGAAGCTCAGCACGCTAATAAAAATTGCTAGACCAGGAAAAACTGACATCCACCATTGTCCGGTCATCATATATTGAGAACCAGCTCTAATCATTGAACCCCAACTTGCCTCTGGAGGGACAACCCCAATACCAATAAAACTTAAAGCTGCAACAACTACGATTGAGTGAGCTGTAGTTATTGAAGCTTGGGCCAGTAGTGTTCCTAAAATATTTGGAAGAAGATGTTTGGAAATTATTCTTGTCTTACTAGCACCCATAGCAGTAGCTACTTCTATAAATCGCGATTCCCTTACAGTTAAAGCTTCACTCCTAATTAGCCTTGTAAACCTAGGAACATTGATTAGAATAATTGCAAAAATTACATTTCTAATATTATTACCCCACATTGCAACAATAACAATTGCTAACACGAGTAAGGGAAATGCCTGAAACATATCAAGTACTTTCATAATTCTATCTGCATTTTTTGTTTTATCACTTGCCATTAACCCTAGAGGTAGGCCAACAACTAAAGCGGCAAAAGTTCCTGAAAGTGATATGAAAAGATCAATTTTTCCCGCCACAATTGTTCTGCTAAATATATCAAAACCAACCTCATCAGTTCCAAAGATAAATCCACTTCCTGGTGGAGAGAGTCTCTGAATAATATCAGTAGTGTAAGGGTCGTGTGTAAAGTTATACAAAAATGCACCAAAAGAAAAGTTAAACAATACTAAAATTGAGAGTATTACTGGAATATTCTCTTTATTTATTTTAGTTATAAAACTTCTCATAAAGTTTTCTTTCTAATCCTTGGGTCTAAATAAGTAATTAAAATATCGAGAAATGTGTAAGTAAATAGGGTGATCAACCCTGCAAATAAAATAAATCCCTGGATAGCGGGTATATCTAACATCAAAATTTTAGTTATTGCCCATTGTCCAATGCCATTCCACGCAAAAACAGTTTCAATAATTGCACATGCACCAAATAATCCTGCAAATAGTATTGCTACGTAAGTCAAAATTGGTGTTCTTGCATCTACCAGGGCATATAAAAATATCCTAAATTTTGATAGACCTAGAGATTTTGCAAATTCAACCTGTTCTGAATTAAGAGATTTACCCAACACATTCCTTGCAGTTCTCCCAAAATATGAAGAATAAAATATTCCTAACGTTACAGATGGTAATATCGCATGCTTTAGTCCTATTTTAAATGTTTCCCAATTTCCTGCCAATAAAGAGTCGATTAGCAAACCTCCAGAAATCTCTTTTGGAGGAATATCCGATAACCCAATTCTTCCTATCGGTGCAGGAACTAATTCGAATTTATAAAAAAGAAAATATATTAATAAGAGCCCCAGAAAGAAATCTGGAACAGACTGAATTATAGATAAAAGAATATTAGAGAATTTGTCTGGAAGTTTACCTCTAAAGTATGCACCTATTCCACCAATAATAAAACCCAATATTAAAGCTATTACTAAAGACATAATAATTAATTCAAATGTATCAAATAAATACTTGTTAATACTATCAATGACTGGAATCTTATTGTAAAAAGAACTTCCAAGATTGCCATCAAGAAGGTCACCAAGATAATCGACGTATCGTTCAGGAACACTCTTGTCTAAACCGAGTTCGACTCTAATTGCTTGCTTAGTTTCTTCTGTAGCAATTCCTCCTGCGATCACCTCAACCGGATCACCAGGGGTTAAGTTAACTACTATAAAAGCGAAACTACTAACGAAGAACGAAGCGACTGGAATAAAAATTAATTTTTTAAATATAATTTTTAACAAATTTACTCCTAGCTTTAATTATTGTAGTCTGAAACATGAAAGGTTTGCGCTATGGATTCCAAAAATTACAGATACTTTGATACATTATATGGAAAAGGGGTTCTGTTAATTGAAATGAACAGACTTGAAAAGAGGAATGCCTTCAGTCCAGAATTTATATATGAATTATGTAATATCTGGGATTACATTGAGAATGAAAGCCACATCAAGGTTGGGGTGCTAAAAAGTAAAAGCGAAGAGTTCTTTTCCGCTGGTGCAGATTTAGATAAACTCATACCACTTATTACAAAAGAAAAAAAACCAGAAAGTAAGATTGAAAAAAAAGTCTTAGAAGAAAATTTATTAAATAAATTTTATAGAAAAAATCAGTCTTATAAAAAACCTATAATTGGCGTCTCAAGTGGCTACTGTTTGGCAGGAGGGTTCGAGCTATTGCTAAGTTGCGACTTTCGAATAATATCTTCCGACTCAATAATAGGTTTTCCAGAAACTAAAATTGGTCTAATACCAGCAGGGGGCGGCATCTCAAGAGTTACCAAAGCAACATCAAGATCTAGAGCATTAGAAATTCTTATAAATTCTACTGAACTCGATGTTTATAAGCTTCTCAATGATGGGCTGGTTAATGAAGTTTGTTTGAGAGAAAACTTAACGAGTGTTCTAACTATTTACTTAGACAAGCTTTTAAATAGTCAAAGTAAACCAACAGAGATATTGATCCAAAATATTGATAAATTTAACGCATTAAATCTAGAAGATAGTTTTTTACTCGAGGAAGATCTTCTAAACCAATTATCGAATGAAAAGTAAGTTTTATTGGTTTAAAAAGACTCCTACCGATTGGGGAGAAGGACTTCCAACTGTAGCCCCGACATACAACAGAGTAAAAAAAATGCTTGGCAAGGATTGGGGTAAAAGAAATGATACCTATGGATTTATAAAAAGTTTAAATATTCAGTTTAACTACTATCAGTTAGCCTCAAATGCAGTCTTAGCTGGATGCACCCCAGATTGTTGGAGTATTGTTAAAAAATGTATTGATATTCTTATTGACCCTAAATTTAATCTTGAAACTGTTATCACAACTATTCATAGCCAATCTCCGTTAATCCTTATTTCAGGAAAAGCTGCAGATATATTGGACATTAAGGGTGGCAGAGGTTCAATCGGGCCAGGAAGTAAAAAATCAATCGTAATAGGTCGTACAGTTTATCTCTTTATAAGAAATATATGTAATGGCACCCCACAAGGTATTGACGCTGCAACACAGGGGCACTTAGGAAAAGTTAGCTTTTGTTTTTCCGAAAACAATGATCTATCTCCATGGAATGAATACCACACAAGAAAAGGATTTAATAAAAATGATTCTACAGTCACTATTTTTTCATCTCAGTCGCCTCACGAAGTAGTAGACCTTGGAGATAAGGGAGTTAACACATTGCTCGAAGGGTTGGTTCATACCTTGTTAAACCCATGGACTTATAACTCTTTTTATAATCAAGATGTGTGGATAATTATGTCACCTGAGCACGCGCAAAGAATAGATAATTCGGGTATGAGCTTAACAGAACTCAAAGAATATCTATTTGATAACACAGTATATGAAAAGAAAGATTTACAAAATAGAGGATTATACGGATTCATAGGGGAAGTTAAAAAAGATAAAACAAATTTATTTAGATCGATTGAAAATATAAACGTTGTGGTTACCGGTGGGTATCCCGGAGGATATTCTATGGTTTGTTTCGGTTCTGGTCTCAGTTTAACTAAAAAAGTAAATTTATGAAATTTATGCAGATTAGTCCAACTTATTATGAAGAAATTTTACCTGGTAGGAGCATTGAGCAAAATAAAATTATTGGTACACAAGTCGTGATAGTAAATTCCATGCTGAACCCAAATACCAAATATCCTAAAATGTTAACGGATCTATTCAAAAATCTTGATAAAGAAGTTAATATAGAAATTAAAAATGTCTCACAGGTTGCAAAGAAAAAAACAATTGAATGGTATTCAATTCAAGAAGATAAATCCAAGGCTGTTTTTATAATAGTTGGAGATTGTGCGACCTGCACTTATAAAGCTTCACAAGATGTTCACGAACTGAATAAGCAAAATGTAAACGCTTATCTTCTAACTTTTAAAGAAATGGAAAATTTAATTATTAAAAAACTTTCTATAGAATACAAAAATAAAATTTTGTTTATTGATGATGAACTATTTCAAAATATTTTAAAAAAACAGTTCGATACTTAGGTCATTTGCTTAATTATTTGATTACTTTCTTCAACCCACGCAAAACCAAAGGCTAGTGTTTTTAAGGCAACCTCGTGTCTGTCAGGTTCTAGTTCATTAACAGCATCTGAAGCAATTATTACTCTATAATCTTCTTGACTCAAGTCTCGTGTAGTTGTTTCCACACAAATACTAGTTGTTACCCCGCAAATAATTACTTGCTGAAGATTGTTTTCTTTGAGCCATTCATTAAGACTGGTATTGTAGTATGCACTTGGTCTATTTTTATCAATTACAACTTCATTATCATTTGGCATAAGCTCATCAATTATTTCGACATCCCATGTACCTTCCTTTAGTGAGTTTACTTCTGCTAAACCCGGCATTAAATCTTTTACAAGCACTCCACCATCTGAATAATCTTCTTTGTAAATATAACGAGTGAAAGCAATAGGATAATTTTTTTCCCTAGCAGCGCTTAATAATGAAACACAGCCTTCTATAGACTCTTTCAACGGACTAATATCAAGCCCCATTGCACCCCCGAAAGATCCATCATCATGACAAAAACCGTTCTGCATATCAATAACTAACAACCCTGTATTATTTTTATTTAATTCAAATTCCATCTCACTCCTTTAACAACTAAAATATATGGTAATAATTAAAAACAAAATTTGTATGAAAAATAATACTTTTGAAGAAAATTTAAGAACAAAAGAAACTGCTGATGAAGCACTTTCAGAATCAGAAAAACTCTTAAAAGATATTGCAAATATTTTTAATGAAGGAGATTACACGTTAACTCCATTCTTATGGTCGAGTTGAGTATGAATTTTGAATCACTTACCATTAAAGGCTTAAAAGATCTTTACCAGAAGAAAATCATAAATTTTAAAGAACTAATTGAATTACAAATTTCTTATATTGATAAAACTGAAAAAAAAATCTTTTCTTTAGTTAATTTTGATGAAGATATTTATCTAAAAAAAGCTAATGAATTAGATACTCTAAAGATGTCAAAAGAATATCTTGGTAACATCCCTATTGGGGTTAAGGACCTAATAGACATTAAAGGTTTTAAAACAGAGGCTAATTCTAAATCGCTAGCTGGAAATATAGCAAAAAATGATGCTGATATAGTAAGTAAATTAAAACATGCAGGAGCATTCGTTGCAATGAAAACTAACACTCATGAATACGCTTATGGGGCTGTCACTCCACCAACGCGAAATCCATGGGATTTTTCAAAAATTCCAGGGGGCTCTTCAGGTGGTTCAGCTGCAGCAACATCTTCGGGCATAGTATTAGCTTCACTTGGTTCCGATACTGCCGGTTCAATTAGAGAACCTGCGGCTCTTTGCTCTGTAGTCGGATTTAAGCCAACATATAATTGGACTTCTCTCACAGGAGTAGTTCCACTTGCTTGGTCACTTGATGTTGTGGGTCCAATTACTAAAACTATCACAGATTGTGCAACAATATTTAAAGCCCTTTCTACAAACTATTTAAATGAGGAAGTCACATCTTCAGAAAACAAATACAAGCTAGGTATCTTAAGTGAATATTTTTCCCCAATGCAGCAAAAAATTTCTAATGCCTATTTGCAATCAATAGAGAATCTAGAAACTTGTTTTGAGTGCGAAAGAGTTTCTAGCTGGGATGTAGATGAAGTAATTTCGACAATTTTTGTAATATTAACATCAGAATCAGCAGCTTTTCTACATAAAGAGATAGAAAAAAATCCAAATAATTTTGGAGGAGATGTTAAAGAGTTTGTAAACATGGGAAACAATTTTTCTTCTGTGGATTACATAAACGCACAAAGAGCAAGGAAAGTAATTACTAATAGGGTTGACGACTTATTTAACAGATTCGATTTTTTGATTGGACCTGCACAGCTCATTGAAGCTCCATCTGCTGATCAAGAAATCCTAAACATTAATGGTAAGGATCTACCCAGAGATATTAATTTAATAAAACCGTTAGTTCTATCTTCACTATGCGGATATCCAGCTATATCTATTCCATTTGTAGAAATGGAGAGTAAAAATTTTTTCAGCATACAAGTAATTGGCAAAAGAAACAGTGATAATGAACTAATGGATTTCTCAAAATTATTAGAAAAAGAATTTAATTTACAGTATGTTAACCCATTAAACTAAGGAAATTCATGTGTGTAAAAAAATTATATAACGAAATAAATAAAAAAGATACTCCTGATTTTTTAAAGAAAAAAATTGAAAAATCAATAGAACTTACGGGAGATGCTTTTTTCCTGAAAGTTTTTGGAACAAGTGAAGCATCTTCACGAGTTTATTACGAACATTTTTATGAAGAAGTATTTCACAAAGGCTGCGTTGATATAAAATTAAAAGAACTAGTAAGACTTAGGTTAGCTGGAATTTCCGGCTGTAGATACTGTATTTCGATTGACGAGACCTCAGCTCTGAATAATGGCGTTACCGAAGAAGATATTTTTTACGCTAAAACTGGGGATATTGAAAAATTTCCAGACAAAGAAAGAAAATTGCTTGAATTAGCTGAACACATATCTTTGGCCCCTGCAGCCGAAAGAGCCAATGAGAATTTAATTTCTGAGCTGTTAGACGATTTCACTCAGGAAGAATTTATTGAAATTTCTTTTGTAATTGCTATTTTAACTGGAATGGGAAACATGTTGGGTAGTTTAGACCTAGTAGAAACAGACTAAGGAAACAAGCTGATTATCTTATTTGTAATAAATAATTTTTAAAATTGAAAACGAATATATAAGATTAGATATATAAAACATATATAACCTAGTAAAAATTTTCTAGTAAATGTATGTGCACAAAGGGGGAAAAACGTGAGAAAATTACATATTATCTTACTAACTTTAGCTCTTTTACTTACAGCTTGTGGTGGAGGTTCTGATACCTCAACTGAAGAATCAGCAGTAGTCGAAGAGTCTTCGGAATCATTAGATGCTCCCGCCACAACAGTAGCTACAGAGAGTCCTTCTGGCCAAAAATCAGGAGAAACTTTTACAATGCTAATGCCGGCACTACCTTCAAATGCAGATTTTGCTGTTTATCAAGGTACGGCTAGCACAGCGGTAGCAGCAGTATGGGCAGGGACATTACTTGAGTTTAAGGCACAGGATGATCCATCTATTCAACCAGCAATAGATGATGTCCAATGTTTTATTTGCGAGTCATTTACTACTGATTCTGATGGAAACGTAACAATTGTTTTACCAGATGGGCTAAAAAGTCCATATGGTAATGAAATATCATCAGATGATGTTGTATATACATTTGAGAGAGTATTAGCAAATGATTTTGTTTTCGCATTTTTAATGGGAGTAGGTTCCTGGAATACTGAGAATCCAATAACAAAGGTTGACAACAAGACTTTTACTGTAAATGTTACAAACAATGTTCCATTTACACTGGGTACACTCGCATGGTATTCAGGATCAATACTTGATGCAACTGAGGTAAAATCTCATGCAACTGATGATGATCCATGGGCAAAAGAATGGATGGCTGGTAATTCGGCAACATATGGTCCGTATCACCTTTCATCATTTAGTAGTGGTGAGAATGCTACTTTGTCTCTAAACCCAGGTTGGAACAAATTCATTCCAACATATTCAAATGTAATAATTACTGCAGTTCCTGATTCAGCTACTAGGTTACAAGCATTGTTAACTGGTGCAGCTGACTATACTTTCAAAGTTGATTATGATCAATTAGCTTCTGCTGAGGGAAACTCCAAAGTTTCAATTACTGAAGCGTTGGAAAGTAGATCAGTAGAGCTACATTTGAACTTTGCAGATGAAAAATTTGCAGACAAGAAAGTTCGTCAAGCCATAAATTATGCAATCGATAGAGATGCAATAGTTAAAGGTGTGATGGGTAAATATGGTGCATCTGCAAATACACAGCTTCCAGAAGTTATAAAAGCACCGACAGCACCAGGATCATATACACAAGATGTTGAAAAAGCAAAAGCTCTTTTAGCAGAGGCAGGTTATGCTGATGGTTTTGATATGGTAATTACTGTAAACGCAGTAAGACCTGGTTCATATGCAAGTAACGTAGCACTCTTAATTGCTAATCAATTAAGTGCAATAGGAATAAATGCAACAATTAGCGTTTATCCTTCTGCTACCGACTTTGAAGCTAGAATACGTGATGACAGTTTTGAAGCTTGGTTGTGGGACTCCACACCAGCTCTGTCTGATCCATACTATTACTGGAGGCTTAACCACCATCCAGCACTAGCATTTCAGAACTATAAAGGTTATGACAATGCAGATTTTGTGGAGAAGATGGATACACTTTTTGTAACTCCAGCTGGACCAGCAAGAGATGCACTAATCACTGAAATACATACAATCATGCTAGAAGACGTGCCAATGGTAAGAATTGCACAACCAGCTAATGCTGGAGTACTTCGAGCTGAAGTTGAGAACTTTAGAACAACTACATTAAATGCTGTACTTGTTCATTATTTAGTAGAAAACTATTAAATAATAGTATTTAAAGTTATTATAGAAGGGTGGGGTTAACCCACCCTTTATAATTATGTATTTAAATAAACACATTAACTCAGATATTTTTACCATATCTAAAGACGAGATTATAGAATTTGCCAGAAAGTATGATCCTATGTTTTTTCATTTAGATGAGTCAAAAGCCGAACAATCTATTTTCACAGAACTTGTTTCATCTGGACTTCACACTATTTGTATTATGCTTCAAAAAATGAACGAATTTAGTGATTGGAAAATTGCAACTGGGTTAGAGCACACTGTAAATTATCTAAAGCCAGTCAAGCCAGATACAAAGTACTTAGTTACAGGGAAAGTCAATTTTGAAGAAACATGGAAAAATCCTAAATACACTCATTTAAAAATGAAAAATATTTTAAAAAATCAAGAAAATGGAGAAGATTTAGTACTGTTGGGTACAAGTTTCTTAATTTATAGCCAGCATTAATTCAACAGGTTAAATTAAAGATTAGTATGAAAAACGATAATGCAGAATTCTCAAAAAATAAATGGATTTGCCCTAAGTGTAATACTTCTTCTGATGTCTTAGACAAAAGAGATAAAAATAGATACAGGGACGCCATATCCAAAGCTCACAGTAGTGAAATTGTATCAATGACTAGTGGTGGATTTTCAAAGTTTTTTAATGTACAAAATCAAAAGTTTTTAGTTTTAACTTGCGTTAATTGTACATATTCTGAGTTCTATAGGTCTGAAGTCAAAGCCTGGGAATCCATAATCGACTTTTTTGGAAATTAAACCCAGGATAAAGTTAAATTTTAAATAATTTATAAAATATAAGAACCCTATACTTACATGCTTATGGCAAAAGAAACTTTCAGAAACATAGCAATAATTGCTCATGTTGACCACGGAAAAACCACATTAGTTGATGGACTACTTCAACAAAGCGGAACATTTAGTGCACACCAAGTAATAGAAGATAGAGTTATGGATTCAGGAGACCTTGAAAAAGAGAGAGGTATTACAATAACTTCAAAAAATACTGCAATCCAATATAACAATATCAAGATAAATATAGTAGATACTCCAGGCCATGCAGATTTCGGAGGTGAGGTAGAAAGAAGTCTTAATTTAGTTGATGGAGTTTTACTTTTAGTCGACTCAAGTGAAGGTCCTTTACCCCAAACAAGATTTGTACTTAAAAAGGCTCTAGAAAAAGACTTACCTGTGATATTAGTAATAAACAAAATTGACAGAGCAGATGCGCGAATAGATGACGTAGTCGAAGAGGTTTATGATTTATTTATTGACTTAGATGCAAATGATAAACAAATTGAATTTCCAATAATTTACACAAATGCAAAAGATGGAGTTGCACACGAAGTGCTTGGGGATGAATCTGAAGATCTAATACCATTGCTTAACTTAATAACTAATTTTTTCGATGGTCCAAACACAGATGATTCTCTCAACCCTCAATTCTTAGTAACCAATCTTGCCTACGATCCTTACGTTGGCCAAGTTGCAATTGGAAGACTAGATAATGGAATACTTGAATTAAACAAGCAGTATAGCTTATGCGGAAAAGAGCAAATCACAAGTAATCAGAAATTCTCAGCCATGTACACATTTAAAGGACTTGAAAAGGTCAAAGTTGATTCTTTAGAATCTGGCGACATTATTGCAATTGCTGGAATAGAAAATATACAAATTGGGGATACAATTTCAAGCAACGAAAATCCAGAACCCCTCCCGAGAATAGAAATCGACGAACCAACCGTTTCTATTTTTTTCCATGTAAATAATGGTCCATTTGCAGGTAGGGAAGGTAAATATGTGACATCAAGAAATATTAATGACAGGTTACAAAAAGAAATTTTAAGTAATGTTTCACTACAAATTATACCAAGTGAAAAAACTGATGTTTTTGAAGTACGAGGCCGAGGAGAGCTTCAAATGGCAGTTTTAATTGAGACAATGAGAAGAGAAGGTTACGAGTTTATGGTGTCGAGACCAGAAGTTATTATTAAAGAAATTGATGGTAAGAAAAGTGAACCAATGGAAAAAGTATTTATTGATACTCCTGAAGATTATGTGGGCGTAATTACAGAAAAGCTTTCAAAAAGAAAAGGTAAGATGACAAATCTAATGAACAATGGGTTTGGAAGAGCTACATTAGAATTTTCCATACCATCAAGAGGTTTGATTGGCTTTCGAAACCAGTTCTTAACAGACACAAGAGGTTCAGGGATAATGAACTCTTTATTTGATGGCTATGCACCATGGTCAGGTGATATACCACAAAGAACTAATGGAGTATTAATTTCTGATAGAAGTGGGAAAGTAACCCCATATGCCAGTCTTGCAATGGTTGATAGAGGTATATTATTTGTGCCTCCTGGAACAGAGGTATACGAAGGCATGATTCTTGGAGAAAGAAATAACGAGGGTGATCTTGAAGTAAATATAACTAAAGAAAAAAAGCTTACAAATCATCGTGCTTCTGGTTCAGATGAGACAATCCCTCTAAGACCACCGCAGCTTATGTCATTAGATCAGTGCATAGAGTTTATTTCAGATGGAGAATTTGTTGAAGTAACCCCTGAGTCAATTAGGTTAAGAAAGTCAGAATTAAATGCAACCCAAAGAGCTTTAATGAAAAAGAAGGAAAAAAATTCTTAGAAACTATGCTTGAATCCAGTCTTCAGGATTATCATCTACAAAAAAATCACTGACCAATGTTTCTCCAGATTGTATTGCATATTGCTCAAAATCTGTGACACCTTCTTCTTCCAGGACATCCTGGTCTAGAAAGAAATTACCTGTACACTCTGATGAGTTTCTTTTTAGTACTGCATATGCTGCATCGGCATAAATTGATGGTTTTCGAGAACCTTTTATTAACTCAGCTCCAATAACATTTCTTACTGCCGCTGTATCTAATGATGTTCGGGGCCATAAACAGTTAGAAGCAATATTATCTTTTTTAAATTCTTCTGCAAGGCCGTGGGCAACTAAAGACATCCCGTATTTAGCAGTTGTATACGCAAGTGTCATTCCAAACCATTTTCTAGAAATATTGAGTGGTGGAGATAATGTCAGAATATGAGCATTTTCACTTTCTTTGAGAAAAGGAATACATTGCTGACTTAATAGGAATGTTCCTCGTACATTTATATTGTGCATAAGGTCGTATCTTTTCATAGGAGTATTGACAGTGTCGGAAAGATGAATTGCACTTGCATTATTAATACAAATATCAACTCCTCCAAATTTTTTGGCACATTGCTGTACAGATGAACTTACTTGATCTTCAAACCTAATATCACAAACGATTGGCAAAGCGTTTCCGCCCGCTGCTTCTATCTCCTCGGCAGCTGTATATATTGTTCCAGGTAGGGTTGGATGAGGTTCAGTAGTCTTTGCTAAGATTGCAATATTTGCACCATCTTTAGCTAATGTTTTTGCAATCTCTAAGCCCACACCTCTTGAGCCACCACTCATTATTATTGTTTTGTTTTTAAAATTTTTCATAGATTTATTGTATTAAAATTGTTCTTCTTCTGTAGAGTCTTTTTTAGAAAGTAGTTCTGATTTACTTCCCATAACGATCTCCCCAATTGATTCAAAGTAATCTCCACCAACTTCTTGTTGGTGTTTGATTGCTGTATAGCCATCTTTTGATAAATTTATTTCATGTTCCTGCAAGTCAACAATTGCCTTCATATTGCCACCTTTGTAATTTTTAGCTAATTCATACATAGAGCTAGCCATTGAATGGAATCCAGCTAACGAGACAAATTGAAGTGTATATCCAAACTCAGATAAATTATTCTGAAATTCTGCTATTTCTTGATCTGTAAATTTATTTGTCCAATTGAATGATGGAGAACAATTATAAGCTAAAATTTTGTTCGGATAATTTTTTCTAATTTCCGATGCGAATTCTTTTGCGAATCCAAGATCAGGTGTATTAGTTTCACACCATACTACATCTGCATATTCTGAATAGGATAAAGATTTTGTTATTGCCATTTCATGATTATTTTTTATAGGATAGTATCCGTCTGGAGACCTTTTCTTACTTAAATATGGCTGATCTTTCTCATCAAAATCTGAAGTCATTAGTTTTGCGTTTAAAGAATCTGTTCTGGCTATTAGAACTATTGGCGAACCTAAAACATCAGCTGCTAGTCTTGCAGATGTTAATTTATTAATATATTCATGGGTAGGAATTACAACTTTACCTCCCATATGTCCACACTTCTTTTCCGAAGCTAACTGATCTTCAAAATGTAATCCCGCTATTCCAGAGTTAATAAATTGTGAGGTAAGTTCAAAAACATTATAGACACCTCCAAATCCTGATTCAGCATCTGCAACAACAGGTGGAATATTATGTTTTTTAAGCTCAACCATTTTTCTTAACATCGTATTATTAATTTTTTCAACAAAATTAGGACCACTATTTGAAGGGTATAGAGATAGGTCGGGGTAAGTATTACCACCGTTGTTACTTTCAGCTGCAACCTGCCACCCACTTACATAGATGAACTCGTAGTCGAGGTTATACATTTGAAGAGCTTGTTGTGCTGTTGAGGCACCAAGTCCTGAAATAAATTGATTCTCTTTATTCAAGAGTTCCCACAATTTGTTTGCCCCACGTTCGGAGATGGGACTTACAGTTTTAAATGGGGTTCTTAATTTTTGGATATCCTTAGATGAGTATTTTCTATTTACATTTAACCATCTATCTGAATCAATATATGAATTTATATTTGCAAGATCATTAAATGATTCTTTGGTCATAAATCTAATGCTGACTTGCAGCTACTGAAGCAATTATGACTGTAAGAGTAATTAGTCCAAGTGCCGTAATTAAAACTTCATTCTTTGTAATTTTTATTTTGGGTCCTGCGCTCATTAATGCCGAAAAGATTAAGATCGCTGCTGAGATTATTAATGCAAATAATGGAGCATAATCATGAAAGTTTATAAATACTTGAGATATTAGTGTAGCTATTAAGCCTCCAGCTAAGATAGCACCTAAAGGAATAACCGCTGAACCTGTAATTCGATTACGAATAATAACAGCTTCCTCCTCTTCGAAAAATTCTAAGCCCTTAGGGACTCCTAAAACAATTGATAAAACTGAAATTATTGCTTGAAAAACAGTAGAGACTAATATAATTCTCCAAAATGATCCAAAAACTGGAAGAAGAAATACTGTTGGATCTTCTGGGAGAATTGGTTCAATAGTTTGTCCTATTGAGGATGTGATATAAAATCCTGTAACTGAGCCGAACATAAGTCCCATGCCAATACCTTGGAAGATTGATTCTCTATCAGTTGTTTTCACGCCATGGCCAATGAAATTAGATTCGAGTAATTTCTTAACATTTACAGTGTTTAGGACTGCAAAAAAAGTTGTTAGAAGTGCTAAAGCAATAATGTATGTAGTTTTTTTATATTCAGTTATTAGATTAAATGTTTCAGATTCAAGGATAAGACCATCATATAGGTAGGTGCTTATCGCAATTGCTTGGATGAAGCCAGTGACAATTCCAAACAGAGATCCATACTGCAATGCCCGTGCAACTTTCGAAAATAAATCTGCAGGTGGCTCAATGACTTCTTCAACAACCTCTGTTGCTACTGGGGCTTCTTCAACAACCTCTGTTGCTACTGGGGCTTCTTCAACAACCTCTGTTGCTACTGGGGCTTCTTCAACAACCTCTGTTGCTACTGGGGCAGCGGGACTACCAGTAGACCAGCTTGCAAGAATTGAGTTTACATCTACGCCATTTGCTTCTGCTCTAGCTTGGGCTGATCTTGAAACAAGCATTTGAGGAACACCTGTGGTGTTACTAATTTCTTCTATAAGTTTTTCATCCATAATGTTCTTATTAAATTTTAGTCGTTAGATGAAGTTCTCACTACATCATCGAAGGTTTTTTCAGTTTTGTACCACTTCATCCAGGTTATCAAAATAAATATCCAAAGTATAAGCCCTCCGCCCAATTTCAACACAAGTCCAGCCATTGTTTGATCATTTATTACTGAAACGTCAAATATGTTATCTATTTCAAGATAAGCGGAATATAGTGGCTCAGTTCCAAAAGCCAGAAAACTTGCAGGAATTGTAGGTAACAGTGACTGTAGAAATAGATAAGCTATTTTACCTGGGTCACTAAGTTGTTTAATTTCTTTAGTTAATCCGATTACTGGAATCCACATATTTATAGAAACTAAAAGCATCACACCATGTATAAAAAAATGAAAAAGTGTATTTGTGACCATTAGATTAATTACTGTTGTCCAATGCATTCCAACCATAACAATATTAAAAAGGAAAAAAGCAACGACTGGCTTAGTTGTTATTTGCAATAAAGAGATTAAAGGTTTTATAGAAATTATTTTTTTTTGTGCACTATTTAACCCATTAAGAAGGAGGGGGGGTGCAACTAGAGCTAAAACTAAATGCTCAGCTGAATGAACTGAGAATAAATACTTTTCACCAATATCGTGGATAGGCCAGTCAGTAAATAGCCATAGAATAAACAATCCCGAGTACCAAGATTTTCTTTTATTTTTTTTAATAGCATTATTGTCTGTAGAGTATTCGAAGAAAACTATGAGTGAAACAATGAGTGCCCAGACATCATAATGTGGGTGCCAAACTAAATTATCCATTAAATAAAGTTTGCAGCTGCTCTTTCAAACATCACAATTGCAAATAAGATGAGTGCTAAAATCATCCCACCTGTAAAGAATTTATTAACTAATGAATTTTCAAATCTTAGATGCATAAACCAGCCAACAACAATGACAAATTTTCCAACCGCTAAAATTATTAGTAATGGATCAGTAAATACTCCAACGACATCTTCAGTGTAATAAAGAGCAACTTCAATCGCAGTGAGGACACCTAAAACAAGGGCAATTTGAACATACTGAGTAGGTTTTGGATGGGGTTTATGATCAACCGACATCAGATTAAGTAAACCACAGTAAATAGAACTATCCAAACAATATCAACAAAGTGCCAATACAAAGCTACAAACTCAAGGTTCATTCCACCATCTAAAGAGAGACCTTTTTGTCGTTGTCCGATACTCCAAAGAGCTAGCAATAGAACTACACCAATAAATACATGTAATCCGTGGAAACCAGTCAAAACATAAAAAGTTGAACTAAAAATATTTGAGGATAGCTCAAAGCCCTTATGATAAAATTCTGTAAATTCATAAATTTGCCCGGCAAGAAATACAGCTCCTAACATAGCTGTAGCTAGTAGCCAAACTCTTGTTTTTTCCTGATCATTACTTTCTAAAGCATTGTGAGCAAGAACCATTGTTAAAGAACTCATCAACAAAACAAAAGAACTAACAGATGTGAACGGAATATCATAAACATCTGTAAGTTTAATTCCTGGAAAATCTCTTCCTTTGAAGATCATGAATGTTGTAATTAATGTTCCAAAGAAAAGTATCTCTGTAGATAGAAATATCCACATTCCTAGTTTTCTAGTTTCAACCCCTGTAGGTTCATGAGGATATGTATGAGAGTCACTCATTTCCACTATCTCCAACGAATTCTTCCTCTAAAGGCTCAGTTCCCCATCCAAAGCTGCCAATGAGAATTAAAAGTGTACCAACAATTGCAAGAGGGAGCATTTTGTAAATTACAGCATATCCCAGAAAAGGAAGACCAGAAGCTAAGATAATTGGAAAATAAGATGGATTTGGAAGAACTATTTCTTCTCTTGGATTCAAGCCTTCTTCTTCGAGTTCTAGCATTAAGGCATCAGCAGAATCTTTTCTGACAGGTCTACCATCTTCATCTTCATCGTATTTCATATGCCAAAAGTCATCGAGTGATTTTACTTCTGGGGCTTTGGAAAAGTTCCATACAGGAGTCGGTGAGGGAATACTCCATTCAATAGTCCGTGCATCCCATGGATCAAATCCAGCATCTGGACCTTTTCTTCTGGAATAAATCCAGTTAGCCATGAAGACCAGTATTGAGAGAGCAATTATGAATGCACCGATAGAAACAATAAGATTCCAAAAACCCAAATTTGTTTCTTCAGCGTACACCCAAGTCCTTCTTACCTGTCCCTGCAATCCAAGCCAATGCATCGGTCCAAAGGTGAGATTAAAACCAATTATCATTAGCCAAAAATGTATTTTTCCAAGTGCTTCGTTATACATTTTCCCCCACACTTTAGGAAACCAATAATAAAGACCAGAAAAAATACCAAACATAGCACCACCGAAGAGAACATAATGGAAGTGTGCAACAACATAGTATGTATCAGTTTGCTGGGTATCTGCTGGAACAATTGAGTGCGTCACTCCACTTAGACCACCAATAACAAACATACCAATAAACCCTAGGGAAAAGAGCATAGGGGTATTTAATTTTAATTTTCCTCCCCAAATGGTTCCTAGCCAGTTAAATATTTTGACACCAGTAGGAACAGCGATGACCATTGTGGACAAACCAAAGCCTGCCTGCGCCACAGGACTTATAGCTGATGCAAACATATGGTGGGCCCAAACACCAAAACCAATAAAAGCTATACCAAATCCTGCAAAGACTATTGCTGGGTAGCCAAAGAGAGGCTTTCTAGAAAAAGTTGGTAAAACTTCAGAGACAATCCCAAAAGCAGGAAGAATTAATATATATACTTCGGGGTGTCCAAATAACCAAAATAGATGTTGCCACAAAATTGGATCTCCGCCACCCTCTGTTAAAAAGAATGTTGTACCAAACTGTCTATCAAATGTGACATAAAAGAGTGCTATTGCAATTATTGGAAGCGAAAACGCTAATAAAAAGGAAACAGCAAATGTCATCCAAGTAAATACTGGCATTCTCATTAATCGCATACCTTTTGTTCTCATGTTTAATATCGTAGTAATGAAGTTAAATGCTGATACTAATGAAGCAATTCCAAGAATCTGAAGACCTATCGCCCAGTAATCCATAGCTGTTCCTGGAGAGTATTTAAATCCAGCATTAGGTTGATATCCAAACCAACCACCATTTGGAGCAGAACCTAATCTACTAACTTCTTCAGCGAGATAACCACCTTGGGGTGCTCCTGCTGTACCAAACAAAAAAGTTGAGTACAGAAAGATTCCACCAAAAATAAAAATCCAGAAAGAAAGTGCGTTTAGTCTTGGGAAAGCCACATCTCTTGCACCAATTTGCAAAGGTAGAAGATAATTGAAGAAGGCAGCGCTGATTGGCATAATCGCCAAAAATATCATTGTTGTTCCATGCATTGTAAACATTGCGTTATATTCAGCAGCACTTAAAAAGTTATTGTCTGGTGAAGCAAGTTGAATTCTAAGTAGTAGAGCTTCTAACCCACCTACAAGTAAAAAGAAGAATGCTGCGTAGCCGTACATTATACCTATTCGTTTATGGTCTACGGTTGTTATCCAGCTCCAGATTCCTGTTTCGGAAGAAGGTCTTTTAAAAATATTTGATTGTTTTCTTGGCTCAATAATTTTTGTCATTTAAGTGTTCCTAAATAAGCAATTAGCGCATTAATTTCTTTCTCAGTTAATTCTAGATTAGGCATGAAGGTACCTGGTTTTATTTCAGCAGGATTTGCAAGCCACTTAGTAAGATTCTCCGGATTATTTTTTAGCGCAGCCCCAGCAAAAACACTTCTGTTTGCAAAGTGTGTAAGATTAGGAGCAATTCGATCACCTTGCACATCCCATACACCATCAATCACATGACACTGGGTGCAACCTGCGTTCAAATATACAAGCTGACCTTCGGCAGCTAACGAAGATTCTGGCAATTCTTTTTGGGCGTATGATTGTTCATTTGCAACCCATGAGGCAAAATCTTCCTCTGTCATTGAAATAACTCTTCCTCGCATTTTTGAATGGCTCAGTCCACAGTATTCTCCACATTGAGCCCAAAATTCTTCAGGAGAGTCTGCTTGTAGATTTAGATATGTTGTTTGACCAGGTACAAGATATCTTTTTCCGTTTAATTTAGGAACCCAATAATTATGCAAAACATCGTTTGACCACATTTCAAGCCTTACAGGCCTGTCTTCTGGGATAACTAAAACATTTGCAGTAGTAATTTCAAAATCTGGATATTTATATTCAAACCACCACTGATGTCCAATTACTTCAATTTTTAAAGCATCTTCTGGCTCTCTAGCAAGGTCAAAAATTGTCCTAACCGTAGGTACTGCAATTACTGCCAAAATTAATACTGGAATAATTGTCCAAAGAATTTCTAGAAAATTGTTTCCATGAATTTGTTTAGGTTCGGGACTACTTTCTCTTTCTTTAAAGTAAAAAACTGAAAAAAGGAGTGCCCCCTGTACTATCGCAAAAACACCAACTGCAATCCAAAAAGTAAGCCAAAAGAGTTCATCTATACTTCTTGCATAGGGCCCAGCTGGACTTAAGGAGTCAAGCGGAGCATCTTCAATACACGAAGACAAGAAAAGAAAGCTCAGCAAAAAATTTTTTTTATCTTTAAATAATTTCATCTCAAACAATCCTTTAGGATAGCGTTCAAACTATATATAGTGTAATCATAAGTAGTATGAGTTAATGTTATCAAATAAAATTTCTTTGGTAAAAAAATTTG
>Ga0222716_10000401_pt1 | contig 37295 bp, 49 predicted proteins | sample C33_13DmetaG_FD_165044 | JGI IMG/M metagenome (GOLD analysis project Ga0222716, IMG submission 165044) | Estuarine water microbial communities from San Francisco Bay, California, United States - C33_13D | ecosystem: Environmental > Aquatic > Marine > Unclassified | place: USA: California... | reverse complement strand
ATACCAAAGTTAATATGCTTGTCAAATACACTATACTACTAAGGTATATATATCTTGTAAGAAGATGTAAACGAAGACGAAGACGAAGACGAAGAGCTATATTTTGCCATTGGCAAAAGTATGGCACTGCTATGGCACTGTTATAGCACTGCTATAATATGTGTCATACGATTAGCTAGTGTTTATGCAGGTTAGAGGCGGAGAGCTTAGTGTAAAGGTTTTTATTGAGCTTATAATGCTCTCCGCTTTAATTTTTTTTTGAAATTTCGAAATTTAAATCAGGTCTAATATAATCAATGGCATAGTCACCTAACATAGCTATTTGATATGCTCTAAGTGCGGGTACTACTTCCCATTTAGATACTGCTGGATGAGATATATTCAATAATTTTGATAAATTTCGTCCACCATATTTTGCCACTATTTCGTTTCGTCTTTGTTTTGCAAGTTCGTACTTTTCTTCCATGTAGATACTATACCTGTAGCTTAACTATTGTCAACTTACTTGACTTAACATATATTCACAGTTAACATTACTTAATCAAATATAAAAGGAGTAAATTATGGCAGGATTAATTGCTACTGCAGGTGAAACTAAATCTAGTTCATTTAAAGAATTAGACCCAGGTTTGTACTCTGCAAGATGTATTAGGGTTATAGACCTTGGTACACAAAAGAATGAATATCAAGGAAATGTTAAATGGCAAAGACAAGTCCTTGTAGTGTGGGAAGTACCATCACAATTACATGAGGGAACACCTATGACTATTAGTAAGTTTTATACACTAAGCTTGTTTGAAAAAGCAAAGTTAGCACAAGACTTAACATCTTGGAGAGGTAAACCATTTACTGAAACTGAGAAGCAAGGTTTTGATATATCAAAATTGCTAGGTGTAGGATGTACTCTAAATGTAATACAAAACGAAAGAGGTAAAATAGTTGTGCATAACATTATGCCGCTTAACGATACGATAGAAGAACAATTTCATCCATCAATGTTCTTTTCTGTAGATGAATATTTAAATGGCAATGAAGATGTTTTTGATGAATTGTCAGATGGTATTAGAAATATTGTTTTAAGAGCGCAAGAGTTACAAGATAGAAGTCCAGATAGGGGAGATGGTGGCAATGGTGCAGCGGAAGAGGTAGTGCCATTTTAATTGTCGACCCTATTATAGAAGAAGTCGCTATAGAAACAGACGGCCGTAGAGTTAGACAGTATGGAGATAAATATATGAACTTAACAAACAAATCTAACTTGCCAGAAGTTATTATGCAAGCAGTGCAAAATGATTCTTATACGAGTAGTGAAAGTGATATAAGTGTTACAAGCTTAATAAAACCTGCTCGTATTCGTGCATTAGAAAAACAACACAAAGAATATATAGAGCAAGATGTGTCTGACTTAATTTTTACTTTGCTTGGCCAATCAGTTCATTCTGTAATAGAAAGAGCCGTAACTGAAAACGATATTGCAGAAATGAGATTGTTTTACGAAGGCCCAGAAACTAACGATTGGACTATGAGTGGTCAATTTGATTATCTTACAGGCAAAGGTGAGCTTATTGATTTTAAAGTTACATCAGCTTGGACTGCATTAGATGCTTTGCAAAATGGTAAAACAGAATGGGAACAGCAACTAAACATTTTAGATTTTTTATGCTATCATAACCCGAAGTTATTGCAAAACAAAAAAAACAAACTTATAGAAGTGCAATCATTGTCTATCATGGCTATACTAAGAGATTGGTCTAAGCTACGAGTTATGCAGTCAGATAACTACCCTAGACAACAGGTTGTAATGATACCTATAAGAAGGTGGACACATGAAGAACAAGCATTATTTATTAAAGAAAGAATCAAAATACATCAAGAAGCTGCAAAAGCTGAAGAATATCCTCTTTGCACACCACAAGAAAGATGGCGCAAAGAAGATTCATTTGCAATAATGAAAACTAATCGTAAGTCTGCACTGCGTGTATTACCTACGAGAGAACAAGCTAATCAATATCTAAAAGATAAAGGTTTGCAAGACAGTAAAGAAATTACTATAATACATAGAAAAGGAGAGGATGTACGATGTCAAAACTATTGTCCTGTTAGTCAGTTCTGTAGTTATTACATGGATACTAAGACAGCATTTTAAAGAAGATTGGTCGGTAGTGCCACTCTCGTTTGCTTTCTTCGTTGCCAATCTTATATTATATTGTAACATGAAAGATGAAAAAATAACCAGGCCTTTTGTAGCAACCAAAGACAGAATGGTGCGTAAACTTTTGCAACGAATGTCAGAAAGGTCAAATGAAGGACTGATAAAATATAAAATAGAGATGGACCATGCTAAAAAACCATTTAACGAATGGGTTGATGATGTCCAAGAAGAGTTATGGGATGCAATCGTTTACTTAGAAAAAGTAAGAGCAGTGTTGAAAAAAGCAAAGATTATATAAAAGCATATAATCCAAAATATAAAATTAAAAATTATGTGCAAGAAGCACCAGTTGGTTCTGTTGTAGAAATAGATGGATATGAATATTATTATTGTCCAACTTGCAAAGGACCACTAAAAGTTATTTTGCATAACAACCAAGAATATGTTTATTGTACTAACGAATGTTTTGAAAACGATTACGACAAGCCTGTTGATTAATGTGGATAACTTATGTTATTATTAAAGTGTGTATAAAAGAATACTAGTCATCAGTGACTTACATATTCCGTATCACCATAAAGATGCTTTTGCATTTCTTAAAGAAATTAAAAAACAATTTAAGCCAGATTTTATTGTTAACATTGGCGACCTATTAGATTTTCATGCTATGTCTATGCACGACCATGACCCTGACTTGCCTAGTCCTGGTGATGAACTTGCTAAAGCAAAAGAGTATGTGCATGAATTGGAAAACATTTTTCCAAAAGTAATAGAAGTAGAATCTAATCATAGTTCTATGGTATATCGTAGGGCATTGAAATCTGGTATGAGTCGTATGTTTCTTAGAACTTATGGTGAGTTTTTAGGTACAAAGAAATGGACTTGGCAAGATGATTTAACTATTACTTTACCTAACAAACAAAGGTGTTTCTTTACACATGGCAGGGCAGCAGATGTCTTAAAGGTATCACAAACTATGGGAATGAATGCAGTACAAGGACACTATCACACTAAATTTTTAATATCATGGTGGGCAAACCCTGACAATTTATTTTGGGGTATGAGTGTAGGATGTCTTATAAATCAAAAAAGCCTAGCATTTGCCTATGCTAAAAATTTTAAAACTAGATTCATACTAGGCTGTGGTATGATTATAGATGGAATACCTAAACTGTTTCCTATGGTTCTTGATAATAAAGGAAACTGGATAGGCAAGTTAGTTTAAATCCAATATAGTAAATAAGAATAAGCTCCAAAAATTGCAACTACATATAGTTTTTGGATAACAGAAAAACCTTTCCATGCTGCTTTCACAGATTTCCAGAAATGTTTTTTAAGTGCATCTCCAATAACTTCTGCTGCATCTTCAGAAAATTCTTTTAACTCTTCTTTAATCTTCTCTTTATCTAAAGCCATGATACCTCCTTAATTTTTTAGTGGGTTTTGTATTGTAATCTTGAATTCATTAAGGCTAGATTCTAATACTGCTACTCTTTTTTCTAACACAGCTATTTCTTTCTGCATACTTTTAACAGTTTTAGTATTAGTAGATTGTTCTAGTTCGTCAAGTCTATTATTAAATACACCCCAGGCATAAAATCCTCCACCTATAGTAGTCACGATACCTACAAGGGCTATGTATTTTTTAAGTGTTTCCATTATATCCATCAGTAACCTCTTAGCTGTCTTAATTCTCTTTCAGCCATTTGTCTTTTTATTGTAGCATCTCTAAGTTTTTCCTGATACTTTCTTACAGGGTCATTCATAGATATAGCTACAAATTTTGTACTATCATTATAAATCTTTTTACTGTACTCATCAAGTGTCCTAAAATCCTCATAAGTATTACCTTCATATATCTTTCTATTGTCTGTGTAGCTTTTATTGTAGCTAGACAAATCAACTTGTTGTGCCTCTATTAGTTGCGCACCCATTATATTTGTAGCTGCAAGTTGTTTGTCTATAGCTTTTATTTTAACTGCTACCTGTGTCTGCACATCTTGGACATCTACTGCCACTTGCTCGTTACTAGATGGTTCACTCTCAAGTTGCTGTCCATCTGTCGCCACAAAGGTTTCTTCAGTTTGTTTAGGTTCGTCTTCCATGACCTCCTCCAAGGTGTCATCTTGTATTGCGACTGTGCTATCAATCTCTTTATCCTCTTGTTCCTTTGGCTCTTCAACAATTTCTGGTCCTCCAAATGCTTGTAAGATTTCTACTTCCTCAAACTCTTTGTCAAATTCTTCTGTAGTTTCTTCTAATATAAACATTTCTGTGTCCTCTTTCAAGAACATAAAATCATCTAATTTAAATTCTTCTACAACATAATCCATCTTGTATTCTTCCTCCAATGTATCTTTCCACTTTGTGTCTAACTCTATGGGTTCTGGTTTTGTAAAGTTTTCATAATAGCTTACTGTAAGGCTAGGATTTTTCAAATCAGCAGCATTGTGATATGGACTACCAGTTGATTCGTTAAACTCAAACCTAGCTGTTATTTTGTAGTCTTGCTGACTGTTTCCACCCACAATAATAGTATCAGTATAAGTATCATAAGTACAACCATTATAATTAATGCAGTCTCCAGAGATTTGTCTTTGCTGAGTAATACTAATCCCATTGTCATTTACCAATGTTTGTTTCATTATAACATTCTGTTCTGTTGTATTCCAAAACCAAATGTCAGCTCCTAATGTAGAACTGAATCCACCATTGATTTCTTCTTTTGTTAAATAGTCATTAAGGTTTATAGATGATTCCACATACTTGCCATCTATACCAGCAATTGTGTCATCACCATGTCTACTTGTTTGATTTGTTCCTGTCCAAGAACCATCTGTAAAGTTCGGACTTAGTAAGTTGTCTGTTGTCTGGTCGTATGCTTGAACTGCCCATGCTATCAAGAATAGTATTAAGGACAAGTATAAACATTTAATCATCATCTCCATACAAGTCGTATTGTGTGTCTATAGGAACAAATTGTTTTTTGTTATCTATAGCTGCTCTCCTTTTTAATTTTTCTACATACTTATCATAGTCTGGTCTCTCTATATCATACTTCTTCCATTGTGCTTTAGCTGCCTCTGCTATTTGGCCTTCAAACGGGCAAGGAGTTCCAGCGTGTTCCATAGCACTAAACACTCTATCGTCCTGACAGAGAATTGCGATTGATGCAACTCGCATATTAAAATCGTATAAGAGCTTTGATAGTTTCATCCTTTCACAATTCTCGTCAGTTACATATGTACCACCAGCTACCCCAAATCCTGTTACTTGCACACCACCACTAACTCCTACTACACATAGGTCTTGTGAATAAGAACTCATTGAAGGTGCTATTGCAGAGCCTACAGGTATTTTCTGAGTTTCTGTAGAATTGGTAGTCGTGTTAGTAGTTGTATTACTTTGACCACCGCTATATGAATTAGTAGTAGTGGAAGTATAACCACCAGAAATGGAAGTATTAGAACCACTTGTATTAGTTTGTGTAGAAGTGCTGTTATCATCTGCATGAGCTATCCACCCGTACAACCAGGCACACGTACCCAGTATAATTAAAATTATTGACAGTATTCTCATTTCTTGCCAAACATACCTGCTGCTGGTTTAAGTCCATATATAGCTCCGAAGATACCTATGAGTAACCATTGATACCATTGTGGTAATCCGTTAAAATATGCAAAGAATAAATCTAGTTTACCTTTCATATCTGCATCCCCAAAAAATACTGCATATGCCAGTACCAAGATTGGTAGTGATACAATCACGAGAACAAACTCGTCTTTCCATCCATTATTATTATCTGCTCTTACTTGTGCTTGATATTCTATTTCACCTTGTGCCATGCGATACATATGGTTTCTTTCTGCCATAGCTTCAAAGCGTTTTGTTTCTTGTCTTTGTTGAAAAACATTTACTGCTGTAGATATTACACTTCCGAATATTCCAAACATTATAAACCTCTCAACATTAATTCTCTAATTACAATAATCATTTGTGTACCTGCAATAACGGCTACAGTCCATAAAACTTTTTTAATTGCTGCTACATCATTCTCTATATGTTTTAAATGATTTTTCTCTATGGTTTCTATCGACTTCTGTATAAGACGCATATCACCTTTGATACGCTCCATCTCTACAGTAAGCTCGTTATTGGACATCATATTTGGCATCACATTCCTCACAAACATCTTCACAATCACAATCAGGATATTCTACTTCTTCACCTTCTATGTCTTCTTCTGGCTCAGTTATGCGTAATGCATCTTCTATTTCTAACAAACGAGTTTCTATGTCTTCTAATCTTTCTAATATATTATCGATAACACTCATTAGTTTGTTCTCCTGTATATATAAAATTCATATTCTCCACTAGTATATAGTGTACCTGTATCTGTAAAACCAAGCGAGTTTTTACACCATGCTTGTACTAAAGTGTTGGATTTAGGTGGCTCACACAGGGTTATAGGGATATTCCAACTATCTCTAAACCAGTTCATAAGGTTAATAGTAGCTGTTGTATGTGCTGTGCCAGAGTTATCCCCTGTTACACATCCTATAGACACTGCGTCTACATCTAATGTATATCCTGTTCCTTTAAAATTTTCACCAGCTCTGTGTATACTGTAATGCCATACCATAGGTATAGTTGAATCATATACAACTGTTAAATTGTTACACTCATCGGCAGCTTTAAGTCCAGGAAAATAACTAACTGTTTTAAATAAATCATAAGCTGTTTGTGCTTCGTCTGTTGTAATATGGTGTGGGTCTGCATCATTCATACAAGTATGATTTTCTGGACAAGTTTCCATGTCACAATTAATAACTCTTTGTATTATTCCATTTTCAGTTACTGCACATTTTCTCATTAATTCCACTCCACATAAACAAATCCACCTTCACCAGGTGTACCATCAGGTGAGCCATTACCACCAGAACCACCAGCTCCACCTGAACCTATGGTTACTGTATAACTTGCGCCATCTCCTTCAAAGGCAGAGAAAGTTTTTTTGGCAAAGCCACCGCCGCCGCCACCTGCGCCACCAGCTGGTGCTGAACCAGTACCTGCTCCACCTGCTCCCCCACCACCTCGTGATGAGTTATAACCAGTTTCACCTGTACCACCTGGGTCGCCACCTGCTCCAGGAGCATAAGTAGGTATTCCAGCTAAACCATCGCCACCAGCAGAACCAGTAGTGTTTGTATCTCCACCACTTGCAGTTCCACCTGCACCACCAGGAGCAGCACCCCCAGTTGCACCTGTACCAGCACCACCACCATTACCTTGTATAGTTGTAATGCCAGATTTAGCTACACTTGATGCCGTTCCTGCAAAGCCATCATTACCATCAGCTGGAAATTTAATATCACCATACCTACCTTCTCCACCACCCCCACCTGCTCCGTATACACGGAAGATAAGGTTGTTGTAGTAGACACCAGTTTGTAGTGTGAATGTTCCGTTAGCTGTAAATGATTGGTTTCCAGGTGTTACATTTGGTATACCTGCAGCTGCTCGTTGGCCAAAGCCACTTGCACTTGCTGAGCCTATTGAACCTATTATTGGCATTATGCGTATTGTGTTTGAGCTGCCAAGGCAGTAAACGTAGCACTCCCTGTTTTAATTATTGAATATGTATAAGCATCTATACTGTTAGTATTGCCACCACTAGGTGCTGAACCACCTTGCCATTCTGGTGTAACACCACTACCATCTATTTGAAAAGTATTGTTATAGTATGCTGTACCACCATTGGTGACTAAAAATACGACAGTAATAACATCTCCTGTATCCATAATACTATCAAGACTTGTACTACCATCTCCTCTTACATTTACTGTAAAGTTGCCAGATGCGTTTGTTGTGTAATATAAAATTGATTGTGTTTTTACATCATAATTTATTGTGCCAGTTGCTGCAGTAGCTGATACTGTCGCAGTTTCTTGCACGTGTTTTGTAATTGTGGCTGAATCTATTGTCTTGTTTGTTAGAGTATCAGTTGTTGCTCTACCGACTAATGTGTCTGTAGCTGTTGGTAAAGTTACTGTACCTGTGTTTGAAATAGAAGATATAACAGGTGTTGTAAGTGTCTTGTTTGTAAGTGTTTGTGTGCCATCATTTAATGTTACATTTGAACTAAGTCTTGCATCAGCTAGTGTACCTGTTGTAATATCACTTGCACTTGTTGCAGTGGGTGCTACGGCTGCCCATGAAGAGCCGCCATACACTTTCATTTCATTCGATGAACTATTAAAATATAATGCACCTGTAACCAGAGCATCGCCATCATTATCTAGTGTTGGGTCAGAAGTTTTACTTCCTAAATATCTATCATCAAAGTTATCATAACTTGCTGCTGCATTTGTTTCACTAGTCGCTGCATTAGTAGCAGAAGTAGCGGCATTAGTAGCAGAAGTCGCTGCATTGGTTTCAGAAGTCCCAGCATTTGTCGCACTTGTAGCTGCAGCTGTCGCACTATTAGAGGCATTAGTTGCACTAGTTGCTGCTGCTGTCGCTGAGTTGGCAGCATTTGTTTCTGATGTTGCTGCTGCTGTAGCTGAATTACTTGCATTAGTTGCTGATGTTCCAGCATTAGTTTCACTTGTAGCAGCATTAGTTGCTGATGTTGATGCTTCTGATGCCTTAGTTGTAGCTGTCGTTGCACTACTTGCAGCAGAAGTCGCACTTGATGCTGCTGCAGTTGCACTAGATGCTGCATTTGTTGCGCTTGTACCTGCGTTTGTTTCTGATGTAGCTGCGTTGGTTTCTGAAGTTGAGGCATTTGAAGCAGATGTTGCAGCGTTTGTAGCTGAGGTTGCTGCTGCTGAGGCAGAACTAGCTGCGTTTGTAGCACTTGTTGCTGCACTTACAGCATCTATTAATAATTCAAAATGGTCTGTATCTGTTAAAGAATCTCCTACAACTGCATCTGCTACACAAATATATACATTATTAAGTTGTCCTGCTGTTGTAGATTTAATTATATCTCTTTGCACATAGGCCTCTGTTATAACAGTAGTATCTGTACCTTTATATGTGCCTAATTCTTGTGTTACTGATATCTCACCACTTGTATCAAAGGCAAGAATTTTACTTGCTCTATCACTTGCAGATGTGGTAAAGTCGGTAGAGGTCATAGTATTTGTTCTGGAAATTTTTATGCTTCTATCTATTTGTTCTTGAAGTTCTTGTGCTATTGATAGGTTTTTATCAAATGCACCTTCTACAGAATCTGCTGTAAACGGGTCGTTTTCTACTAAGTCAAGTGTTTGTGTTTGAGTTGTAGACCTTCTAATAACTACTGTTTCAGTAGCTGTAGGTATATTTCCTGCAGTAAATACTACATTACCCCCTGATGCTTCTCCTGCACCAGTTACTGTATAATGTGTCGTAAGTGTTTTAACAGTTTCTGTACCTGCTGCAGACCTTATAATAACTTCTAAATCTGCATCTGCAGATATTTTAAAAGCATACGCAAAGGTAGTTTGACTGCCATCTCCACTGTAACTATTTTTAATAATTGTTGTTGCTACTGCCATTGTTATTCTCCATTATTATATCACATTTATCTTAAACTTTCTGGTATAAACTCATATTCCTCTTCTTTAGGTTTTGTAGTTTCTTTATTAGTATTTAGTTCTTTTTCTGCCTTTTCACGTTCTTTTTCTTTACTATAGTCCATATTATATCCTTTATTAGATTCTATTATTCTTTCTAAAAAATACCTTCTTTTAGCTTTACTTTGGGCATTATAATATTTGTCTAAGAAATATGTGTAATTACCATTGTTATATAAACTATTTTTAATCATAATTCTAAAGTTTGTATTGTTTTTGTTTTGTAGTAAATATACATCTAATTCGTTAGCTTCCTCTTCTGTTAAATCATTTCCAGAATATAACTTATCTAACAATATTCTTTCATTTGCTCTATCTAAAGCTTTTGAATTATCATAATTTTTAATATCAGTTGATGCTTCTCTTTCTCCCATAACATTTCCTACTCTTAGAAATCTATTGATACCAGTCACTCTTCCAAAAATACTTTCTGTATATTTAGACACAGCACCTTCTGGTTTATCTTTTGTTTCGCCTATATCAGCTTTAAATGTTAACATTGTTGATGAAACATATTTGTTCCAAAAACTAGCAAGAGCTTGTTTGTAATATTCTTTATGAACTCTTCCTAAATCTAAAGGACCAACTATAGATGCAAAAGGTCTATACTCACTTATATTTGGTTGAAACGCATTTTCTGATTTCATTCCTTTTATAACATCAGGGTCAATCATGCCTATACCATTAAAAGGATTTTCTATTTGGTCTTGCAGAACTATACTAATTAAATCACCAACCATTTCATATGCACCAGATTCTGATGGTACATTTCTTGTTACAACGTTTTTAAAATCTGTTCCACTTTCTGATGTAAGCCAATCTGAGTCACCTCTTGTAATAGGGGTATCTCTTTTTACACCCACAGCATCTTGTAAAGGAGCTAAAATACTGTATCTTGCTTCTTTAATAACTGGAGAAATTAGATTTCTTAAAATTTCTGATTGAACAGAAACTGATGGTGATTTTCTAAAAGTAAAATATATAGGTCTATATGCATTAAATCCTAACGCTGCTGTTTCAGTTGTATTTACTTGCTCTTTTCCAATAGGTACAATCCAATAAAATATATCATCGTATTTTTTAACAGCTTTCATCATTTTTTCTACTTCTTCGCCCATAAAACCAAATAGTCCAAGCGCTCTTAGTAATTCAAATGTTGCTGCATATTTCCAAGTTGCTTGCCAAAAATTTCTTTTGTACCATTTTTGTCTAGGGTCTTCTTGCCTAGACCTTTTTTCACTTTTACCTACTGCATAAAAACCAGCTACTGTAGCTCTATAAAAAAGAAACGGTATTTCTAATAGAGGATTTCCTCCCTGTGTAAAATCAACAATTTGTCGTCTTACTAGTTGTGCTATTTGTCTTTGTGATTGATTTAACTTGCCTGCTTGTTTTTGATTTATTTTATAACGAGCCACCGCATTTCTAGTTACAAACTCTGTTGCTTTACCAATTTGACTTAAAACATTCCATGCTGCAGTAAACTGTTGTGCAGAACGAGTAACAGGGTCTTTGATAAAATCTACATAATCTTTAGGGTCTTTTGTTAAATCTTCTATATCTTTAACAACTTCTTTAGGTAATGCATCTGTATAAGTTTGTGCAAAATTACTTCTATCTTTTCTAGCAAGAACAACAGCAGATTGATACATCCATTTACTTATTGCATCTAAATTTTCTTGTTTAGCATAAAGATATCTAGATTGTTTTATTGATTCTACCATTGCAGTAACAAGACTATATCCAAAAGATACATCTCGTCCAAAAACAGTCATTAATCTTTTTTGGTCAGGTGGCAACCCATCTTTCCATTTTTTTATTGATAAATTTACTAATTTAACATCTGTATTTTGTAACACAGTTCCTACGTCCATCATTATGTTTGTCCACCAAAACGCAGGGTTTGCACCTGTATAACCTTGTTTTACTAAACTAACACTGCTTAACACAAATTTGGAAATTAATTTAAGTTCAATAGGGTCTAATGACATAAATTCATTTACCCAACGATATTCAGGTCTAGAATATCCTGCTCTATCTATTTCATTTGTTTCTACTGTTATTGTTCTTCTACCAATACGTATTTTACGTGATACTCTAGGTAGCATTGGCGCTCCTTCTAATACATAACCTTTTTTTTCCATTTCTTTTCTATTTTTTATTTCTGCTCTTGGATTAAAGTCTTCATAGCTAATTCTAATTTCTGGCCTTACAATTCCAAATTGTTTCTTTGAATAAAAACCTATAGGCACTCTTTTTCTTTTAGGAGCTTTTTTATATTTTTCGTAAAACTCAGCTAGTTCTTCATTTTTTTCTGCAACTAATTCAACATATTCTTCCTTAGTTAATTCCTCTCTTGTTATTACATCAACTATTTTGCGAACATCTCCACTGCCTTTACCAGAATAAATTGCATACCTACTCATTCCAGATACTACAAATCTTTTAGTTTGCTCTACTACTTTTCCTTTATATTCTACTGGCACTGCTGATGGTCGAGCTAATTTTTCTTTAAATAATTTTTTAGAAAATTTTCGTACAAACTCTATGTGTTCACGTGTGTTTTTAGGATTGTGTTCATTATATTCTTTTAATTCTTCTTTTGTAAGACCACTAGTATCAAAAGGTATAGTCATGCTATGCCATGAATCATAATATTGAAACACATCTGCATATTGTATAAAAAATCCTGCTGTGTTATCTAATGCTTTCCACATATCTATATCTTCTTTGTAATTTATAGAAGATGTAGGAATACGTTCTGACATATATTCTCCATCAATAGGTTTTCCTATCATTGAAAGAAGTGCTTGATTACGTTTTTCTCTTGCACCAATAACAGATAATTTTTGTACTGTTGCAAAAACAGGGTCTAAAGGTGTATTAAAAAAACCTTCGTGAAAAGCTGTGTCAAGTTTACTACCACCAAAACTTCCAGTATAATCATGACCAGCTATTGCATCATATATTTTATCTACTGGTTTTAATGTAGCATAAAATTTTATAGGTGCTTTTTCTATAAACATATCATATTGTTCTCTAGTTATAGATTCAGTTGCACCATGACTAAAAGCATTTCTCATAAATTCACGATTTTGTGTATAAAAAACTTCCGCAATCTTATTTAATTCTGGATAGTTTTCATCAAAATGTGTTTTCAAATCTTCTATAGTTCTAAATTGATTTATATATTTTTCTAAACCTTTTAAAACATTTAATTTTTCTTTAGCTTGTTGTAATTCATATTCTGCATCTTCTTTATTTTCGAGAGCTTCTACTTGTTCTTGAGCTTTTTCTAAGTTTACAAAATATTCATCTTCTGATATTAACTTATAAGGAGATTCAATATCTTTTTCTCCAGTTTTTTTAAGAGAGTGTAATCTGTTAGCTATTATAAGGACAGAAAAATAATCATAGGGTTTACCTTTTTCTGCAAGATATTCTTTTGCAGGATTAACTACATTGTTTAACGTGTCCATTTGATATGCTTCGGCAGTTGACCCAAACATTTTGTAATCATCTATTTTAGCCTGTACTCTTTCTGCTTCACTAAGTCCTACATAACGACCAGTAGGTTTTCCTGTTGGTGAAAGTTCAGTATTTTTCCAACTTGCTATACCATTTGTTAAAGATGGTCTATAACTATCTGTTCTTGCATTTATGTAAGCTTCTTTTGATACAAAAATTTGTTTTGCTAAATCTATAAAATTGTTGCTTAATGGGTCTAATATTAATGATTTTGTTCTTTTGCTAAGTCTTGATATAGCATTGTCAGATTCTTTTTTAATATCGTCAGCCATAAATTTAATAGCAGCATCTGCTCTAGCATTAGTTCCTGCATTTAATTGATTTAATATTTCTGTATAAATCTTTTTAAAAGCTGGTCGTTCGTCCATAAAATTATGGAATAATTCTAGAGCATTAGGCGCTCTATCTTTAACAAGTTCTGGATGTGCTAAAAGTGCGCTCATAAAGTCAGCATACATTTCTGCACTATTACGTCTATATGATAACTCTTCAGCGTCAAACGCATTTAAATATTTTTCATAATTAGTTAGATTTGCTGTTGTCTCTGCTCCTGGTGCTGCTGCAATCTTTTTTTTGACTTTCTCTATTTCTTTTGCAATTTCTTTTTCATTCATTTTAATTATTTTCATAAAAGATTCTTTAGTTACTTTTACATATCCCATTTTCGAACGAGTAATGTTTGTAAACATAGTAACAGGTCTTATAATTAAACTTATATCTGCAATTTCATTTGTAATTTGTTCTAATGTAACCATTCCTCTGCGATTCATTTCTCTTTGCACAGCTTCTGCAAATCTTTTTTTAGCTTGTGCTGCAAAATCAGGTTTTGTTATTTCTACATCATTTATTAAATCAACTATTACTTTTAAATCATCATGTATAATGCCTTTCATTGCTTGTTTAATAATTTCTTTTTTTAATGCTTCATCAGCTCTTGCTATTTTGTCATATAATTCAGGTGGTAAAAAATCTCTTGCATTAGTTTTATTCCAAACAGATAAAATGTCTTTTGGTGTAATTTGAAGACCCATAGCATCAATTTCTTTTTGCCATTCTTTTTCAGCTATTTTTGCATCTGCTAGTGCTTCTTCATATAATGCATCTAAAATTGTTTTATCTAATACTCCTTTTATTTCTCCAGTTTTTTTGTTAATAGCATTATATATAAAACCTTTTGCTTTTGTTAAATTACCAATAATATTTCCTGTACCAAAAAGTTTGTATAAAGCATCAGCATCCATTCTTTCTATTGCTTTAAATCCTTCTTCCCATTTAGCTGCTCTATTTCTAAATTCTTCTACTGTAAAATCAAACGGCAAATCAATAGCTTTTGCTCCTCCGAAAGTTGTTTCAACTCCATAAGCTTTGATAAACTCCCCCCAACTTTCGTACCCATAACTACTTGGTGTAAAACCATCTGCATTTCCTTGTTCCATGTGACCTATTTCGTGAAAAGCTGTAATAGCTTGACTTATAGTGTAAGCAAAACCAGGCAATTGTTTTCCAATAAATCCACCTATCTTTTCAGTTGACTCTCCAGTGCCAAATTTTAAAGCACTTACATGTTTTATAGGACTTATGTTTACAGTGTTATCAGTAGGGTCATAATGACCATAAGACCCAGTTGGTATGTTTTGTATTTTTTTACCAGTAACAGCTAAAACTATCATAGATGCATCTATATAGTCTAACCCTGTTTTTTGATTATATATAGAATTTACTGTTTTTTCATCAAATACTGATTCAATTAAAACATGAGGTTCATGTGGTGTTCCACCATTTTTTAAACCTGTATCTTTAATAATTATAGCTTCATCATCTCTTTTATATTCTTTTTTAGCTTTTTCTATTAATTGTGCATAACGTGCTACATTTAAAGGTTTTACACTAGCTAGAACCTTACCATCTTTGTCTATAAAAATTAAACGACCAATTTCTTGCACATCTGTACTATACATAAACTCTCTTACATCATTTAAATCCATTCCTCTTTTAGGATGAAATACCATAGATGGTTTGTCATACTCCTCATCACCTTTTAAATTTTTAGGATTTGACAATATTTTGTATAATTTTGACGGCAATCCAACATACATATCTGCTGTTTTAAAAATAGCAATTGAACCTGTGTCAACATTTAAATTTAATTCTTGAAACTGATTTTTTTTTGAATTAAAAATATTTGATATTACCTGGTTGTGTTGGTCAATAGTTGTTTCAAAGCTTGTACCAAATACTTTTGTTTTATCGTATTCAGTATCTTGTTTCCAATATTTTAAATTTTTTTCAACATCAGGTACAGGCATAATTCCTGATTCTGCAATATACTCATTAAATTCTGGATAATCTTTTGCTAGCAATAAAACTGTGTCAGTCGTAGTTCCATAATGTCTTACTACTTCTTCTAATGCATTTTTTACAAACGATAAAGAATAATTTCGTTGTAAATTAGGTCTTTCATTATTAAATGACAATTTTTCTGTGTCTGTTTGATTTATCTTATATTCACGTGGTTCAGATTCTAGTATGTTTTCATACTTTTGTTTTTCTTCATTATATCTAAGATTTGAATCTACATTATCTTTCAAAACATTTTCTGCTAATTCAATATTTTTTGCACCAGAAGGACTTTCAGTTTCTAACAAGATTGTTCCGTTTTGTTCTTTTTCGTTTACAACTTTACTATTGCCTGTAATTTCTTCATTAATTTTAAATTTTTTAGGAATTATTACATTTACACCTTTCTTAAGTTTCATGTATAAATCAAAAGTATTTTCACCAGCAACAGTAGCTGGGTCTTTATATCCAGTTTTTAAGAAATCATTTGCAAGTGTTCCTTCTTTAAAATGGTCATCTCTTATTTTATTTGTTTCAAACATTGATTTAAAATTACGAAATGCATATTTAGAAAGACCTACAGCACCAACAAATGCACTTGCAGAAAGATAATTGTCTTGAAAATTAAATTCACCTGTATGGTAATAATCTAAAACAGACATACCTGTTCCTAATCCAAATATAGAACCTGCAGCTTCTGTTTTTCCTAAAGCTCCACCCCACATTAAAAAATTATTTTTGTTGTAATTTTTTGCTATTTGATTTGCTAACAATTGACTATTGGCTCGTCTAAACATTATTGCACTACCTGCAGTTACTGAACCTAAAACTGCTGAATCCATATATACTTGCAATGCTTCATTAGACCACAAATAATCATTTAATTGTTCTAAGTTGTTTATTTTTTGACCATCTCTAAGAGCAGCAAGTATTGGTTGGTGCATAAGTTCTGGTCCTACAAAACTACCAGCTCCACCTATAATTGATTGAATTAAAGGCATTTTTGTAAAACTTGTGCCTGCAGCAAAAAGTCTGCCGAATCCAGAATATGTTGGATAATTAAGTCCGAAAGTAACAAGTTCATGCATAAAAGAATTAAAACCATTGCTACGACTTTGATGAATTGAATCAGCAACAGCAATTCTATTCATTGCTTCATCTTTACTCATATAGCCAAAATGAAATCTTGCATAATCTATGCCTCTTCCAATGTAACTATGATTTAAACTACCATTTCCTAAGATAGCATTATAACCTTGGCCACCAAAAAAGTTTTTAACTCTATCTGCATAAGGCTCTAAAAAAGTATTTTGTACTGAATAATCAGTATCACTAAAATATGGTAAATCAAAACCAACAGGTACTACGTTATCGTTTTGTTCTAATAGTTTTGCAAATTCTTCAACTTTTTGTTTATTGTCATTTACATAAATTCTGTAATAATCTAACATGACTTCTTTGTTACCTTTAGCTATTCCTAATCTCATTTTGGCAGGCACACTATTATATATTGCTGTTTGCAATTCTATTTCTTGAGCTGGACTTAATCTTGTTGGATTATTGTGTTTTAATGCATCTAACACCCAAAATGGAACAGGGTCATTATCTCTATCATATTGTCTTTGCAACAAAGTTAATGCACCACGAAAACTATTAGGTGCAGTAATTTCATTTTTTGTATCATATCCGAAAGCTCCACCTCTATTTTTATCTGCATCATATTTCATAGTAGTGTTGCTTTCATTAGAAGCTATACGGCTAAGTAGATAGTGCAAATTATCTTTGTTTTCTTGTGTAAAATCAGGGTATCGTGAAAACAAATAATCATAAACAGGTTTACCTATATCATAATCATATAAGCCAATATTATTTGTTCCTAAATAATCTGCTATATTTGTGCCGTCAGGATTTATTAAATTTTGTTGTAACAAATCTGGGGTTTTAAAGGGTTTTTGTTTTTGTAAATTTAGCAAACCATCTGTAGCTAATTTAGTAAAATTCTTATCATTTGTATAAAGCTTTTCGTAATAATTATTAAATGATTTTGCTTTTTCGTCTATTAATTGTGACAATATTTCAGGATTGTTTTTGCTATTTTCGTATTCATTTTTTGTAAGATTAAATTTATTATCAAAAGCAAACATTAAAGAAGGTATAAGTTCTTTATCTCTAGGATAAACACCATCATAAACATTTATATCATGTTCACTAAATCCTTGTTTTTTTAAAAGAGTATTACGGTTTCCTATAATACTATCTACTGTTTTTACATCGTAACCAGCTTGCATCAATTCTGTTCTTGTAGGTATAGTGTTATTCAACGCCATATTTTTCTTTATCCTGTTCACTCATTTTATTTTTGTGTATATTTATAGCTTCTTTTTTTACGTCTGTAACTCTATCACTTTTATCTTCTTCTTGTTTTTGTATTGGTTTTTGACCAGGTACTTTATAAATTTCTGTTGCAACAGCTTTAACATTTGCATCATCAAAACCTAAAGCTTGACCTAATTTTGTAAATTCTTTAGGAGTTAAATTTAATCTTGCATTTTTAGCCAATTTGTATAAGTCTTGTCTTTTACTATATTCAACAATAGATTCATATACAGGATATTCTACAATTGTTCCATCAGGTTGTGTTTGCTGACTAGTTCCTATTGTCCTTCTTTCTCTCCATTGGTTATCAAACTCAGTATTTGCAATATCAAGTTTTTTAGAAAAATAATATCCAAGAGCTTGCGCATCTGAAAGATATGCAGGATTTCCATTTACTACTACTAAGTTTTGATTTTGTGTTAGTTCGTTTTTAATATCTTGGACAATGTTAGCTCTGCTTTTAGCATTGTCAACTCCTTTAGTATATGCATCACTTTTAACAAAATTTACAATATCTTTTACTAAATTTCCTGTGCTTTCACCACCTACGTTTAATTTGTTAGAAAGAATTTCATCCATAGTAAATCCTTGTTTCATTCCTGCTTCTATTGTTTCTAAATAAATTTGTATAGCATCTCCTGCTTTTTGATTATATTTAGAACTCATAGATTCTTTCATGCTTTCTAATGCAATTAGTCTAGATTGGCCTTGCATTTTTGAAGTAGTTATTACATCAATCATTTCTTGTGAACCATTTAATTCAGTTAATAAAATTTTTAAATTGTTTTTAAGAACAACATCGTTTATCGTTTTATCTAAAAGTTCTTTTTTGCTTTTACCAGCAGAAATTATTTCTGTTGCATGTGCTTTTGTAAGCATATCCATATCTACATAATCTAAAACTTTATCGTGAAAATAATCATCGTATAAACCTTGATTTGCAGAATCTAACAATAATCTATAAAGTTTTATTGACCTTTCAGTTTCTGCAACTTCATTTTTAACAAGCTTATCATATTTAGCTCTCTCTTCTAAAGGCAAGTCATTCATTGCATCATCAATTTCTTGACTAATTCTTTTCATATCGTCATATGATTCTGCTTTGTCGTATTGGTCTATCAAATCAGGAATAATTTTTTTTGCCTGATTTACTTTAAATTTTCCTTGTTTTTCAGTAGCTTTATTGTAAGCATCTAATTCTTCTGTGATATCGTCTATCATATTTTTAACAACAGGATTGTCTGGTGATAATTTTTCTTTTGTATCTAATGTTGTTATACCATTAGTTTCTAATTCTTCTATCATTTTTAACAAACTTATTCCTTCATCCATTCTATCGTTGATAAGAGATTCAGAAACATTTTCTAGCTTTAATTCTTCTCGCATTTTTGTTTTTATGTTTAAACTTAATAATGCTTTATTAGCTTCATATCTATTATTTTCTAGCAATTTATCAAATTCTTCTGCTGACAAACTGTTTTTCATAGCATTTAAATCAATAATAAAACTTTGAAAGTCAGCATTAATACCACCTGCTGTTGATTTTTCATTATATCTTTTTCTATAACTAGGTACAGTTTCATTTATAAATAAATCTTTATTTTTTGTTTGTTGCAATGATGATGTAATATCTCTTATTTCATCATATACTAAACGTGATTCCCACATTAATTCACCTTGCACTTCTGCCATTGTTTGTGAGTGATATTTTTTTGTAGAATCTTTTAAAAACTTATTTACTCTTTTTTCATATATTCCTTGATATTCATTTGGATTTAAAGTTCCTAAAGTTTTAGCTTTTAAATCCTCTTTATATTGGTCATTTAAATTATAAAATTCTGTTTTTGCTTGTAATTTTTCACCATCTATTCTAACTCTATTTTGCTTGCTAAGTTTTATATTATATTGTTGTCCTAAGACATCAGCTATTTTTTGACCAAGTTGTCCTATGCCTGCAGTAAATGCTCCAGGGTCACCTGATTGTATACCTATACCACTTTGTATTGGTAAGTATTGTTTCTGTAATTTAGGTACTTTCATTTAATCTAATAATCCTTTTTCTGCTAAATCTTTTTGTTGTCTAAATTGCTGGTAAGACATAATTGAATTTGTTACATTCATTGCTCCACCATAAATCGCATTTTGTTGTGCTGTAAATTTTTGAAGGCCTACTCCTGCATTTGCAAACACTGCTCTTTTAGTTATTGCTGCTATGTTTTCACGTAAAATTTTAGAGTTTTCATTTTCAATGTAGAGTTCTGAGCCAGTTCCTGTTACACCTCTAACTCCTAGACTTGCTTGTCTTCTTTGTGATAATGCTAATGCACTTGCTATCTGTGCTTGTTTTTCTAGTTCTGCATTGTATTGGTTTTGTTTTTCTATAAATCTAGCATTTGTCTTTGCTGTATTATAGCTTTGATACATTCCTAGTAATGAAAAGCCTGCAGATACACCTGTGGCTATGAGCATCGCTGTTGCTGGGTCTATGATAACACCTCCATACTAATCACTAGTTACTAATGTGCCTGTTATACTTAATACAGTTAAAGGCAAGGGTTGAGTTTGTTGTATTGTTATTTGTCCTTCTCTATCCCATCCAAGATTAGTAACTCTTTTATCTCCTGTAAATGCTGGTATTGGCTCACCCATTTCATCTGCTGATGTTCTAAAAGGTAATTGGTCGCCATTAATTGTTACACCAACACTATTTAATAATCGCACGCTAACTTCATTATACCTTTTTTTTCGGCCTTGTGCAGTACCTGCTTGTGAACCAGCCTCTGGTTTCATTGTTTTTATTGTAGAAGTAAATCCTAAACCTATCTCTATAGTTTTAGAACCAAAGCTGCTAGGCAAACTTACAGTGATTGCTCCATTGGTTACAGTCTGTGTAGGATAAACTGCATCATCTATAAGTATTTGCACTGTTTCACCTTCTAGATGGTCTAGTCCTGTTACACTTGTAGACGAACCTGTAACTGTTCCTGACAAAGCAGAATCTTGATTTAGTGTACTGTCTAAATATTCTACATATTGTTTTGTAGCACTGTTTATTGTACGACTTACTATTAAATATGTTTCTTGCTCGTCTGCTTCTGCAATAGTAGAAACTGATTTAACTGCTGCACTTGTACCACCTAAAGTGTGTTTGTGCCATGCAACAATGTCTTGTGTTCTTAAATATGTCATACCAAGTAAAACACCATCGTTTCTAACTGCCCAATAAATAGAATCAGGTTCTTGTGCATAGTCTACATCTACGATGCCACCTTCTGTTATATGTTCTGAAAGCAGTGTTAAATCTGGTGCTACATATGCATCGTCACCAAAATTATATCCTAATTCTCTAAGCTTACGTTTTTGTCTTTGCACAAACAACACAGTGTTTCCGATTTGCACAGGTTGTGTTGTATGTGTTCCATATGTTGTTTGTTGTGTGATATTTACATTTCCAGGTTTTAAAGGTTCACCTGTTGGTCTACCTACAATAAATTCACCACCAGCAGTTCCTATAATTAAATCACGTGCTGGTGCTAAAAACCTTATTACATTGACTTTGTTCGCTGCAATTGTATAAACAAATGCTTTTGCATCAGAACTATCACCTACATCAAAATTGTCAAAAAAACCAGATTCAGATGCAAATATAGTTTGTGGAAATGATGTTGTTCCACCATAAATTAATCGTTGTTCAAAAAAAGTAACAGCTTTTGGAAATCCTGTTGTATCTGAAAAAGTTCCTAGTTGCCAATCTGCTGATGCTGTTGCTGAACCCATATCTACAAGTATTTCTATAGTAATATTTAATGTATCTGTAACAGCTGTTATTACACCATGACCATCTACAAATCTAAGTAATCTACCAACATCAGTTGATTGAAAACCATCTCCATCATTAATACCAGTTGTAGCTGATGCAACGACTGCAACTCCTGTGCCAACTGTATGTGATGCTGGGTTCAATGTTGTTGTTGTAGTATTGGTATCTAAGTATGGTCCTTTTTCAAAAACTACATCTGCAAGTGTCCAAGATGTATGTCCTGTTCTTGATAACTTTTCTGGCTCATGTGAAGGATGTACTATATACATAACATCTGCTGATTGTGCAAACTGTAAATCAAATACTTGTGCTGATGTATATGGTGTTGCAATTTCGTAAACCTTTGCTGCAGTACCACCTGATGTATATGTAGTATAGTTAGTAGAATCTACACCTGTAAGTTCAAAAGTTGTTGATGTTACATTACCAATAGTAAACCTTCTACCATTAACTTCTGTCATACCACCTACGCTGTTTATCCAAATATCGTCTCCATTAGAATATCCATGTGATGTTGATGTTGTTACAACTGCTGGATTTGCTTTTGTTATTCCTGTAATAGTTTTATCTGCCTCTGTTATTTGTCCTTGGTCTTTAAAAAATCTTATATAATTATTTCCAAATTCTAATATGTATGCTTGTTCGTCATTAAATTCAAAAGGTATAAGTCTTGTAGTCGCAGACGAATCTTTTACTTCACAAATAAATCTAGAGCCATATCTTCTTGTAGCTCCACCTTGCGGAAAAACAGTCATGTTTTCTAGTGTTTCTACACCATTAGAATATTTTTTAAAATCTACTTGACCTGCTAACTTAGGACTTAGTTCCCCTGCAGTAAAATTTGTTTGTATTGGATGTACTCTAGCCATTATTTCCTGAAGTCAGTAAATGTATCTGAAACCAGGTCGTCCATAAAACTTTCTTGCCCATCAATAGCCCTAGCTTCTTTAAGCTTTCTTATATACAATACTTCCATTTGCTCCTGTAATTTTGCACTATTTGTTACTGGATAGGCTAAATCTGCAGCTAAACGAGCTGTTAATGTATCTACAAATAAAGCATCAAATAGTGTTGGGTCTGTTATTTGTGCAATATACAAAATTCTAGCTGGACTTTCATCTGTTAATAATACTCTTCCTTGTCCTTCTAAGTGTTCTATTTTATAAATGTAATCTTGATACTCCATTTGTAATACTCTTAAACATAATGGACTTGTTGGTAATGCATATTGATAAGAATATTCAAATGCTGGTGTATCTGAAAGTTGAGCTAATGTTGCTCTTGTTATTGCAAAGTTCCAAGGATGCGCTCTTAAAACTAAATCTCTTGCTGGTGCATAAAATGCATTACATAATCTAGCTCTTTCTGTATCATCTGTAAGCGAAGTTATAGGGTCATCTCCTAATCTTCTTAAAGCATTTGCACATATTGAAACTTCTGTTGCCATAATATCCTCAGAGGGTAGCCGAAACTACCCCCTTATTGTTGTTTTTAGTCTACAACATATGTAACGATAACTGATACATCACCAGCTGCTGCTGTTGCTGCTACGTTAGAAATAGTTAAAGCTATTCTTAAAACCCCACCTGGGTCAGATGATAAACCACCATCTTCCCATGCAAAGTTAGAAACTGCATTAACATTTCTAGCTTCGAAAGCAACTTCAGCGCCACCTGTTTCTGCAGCTTGTAAAGTTGTTATAGCTGTTGCATAACAATCTTCATCAAGAACAGTACCATTCTCATAATATAGACCTACGTTGGCTGCCAATGTTGGTGAACCATTAGAATCTAAATCGTCATTGAATAGTTTGATTGATAATACTTTTGCATTAGATGGAATTTGTACCATCATTAATACATCATCATTATCAATGTCGCCTGTTCCAGCTGCTATCGTTCCACTTGCTACACGCATCCTGCCCTCTAAACTTCCTGTTTCTAGGAGTTCTCTAGGCGATGCGTCTAAAGCTGTAATTTCTACTGATTTAGCTGTTGCCATTTTTCTTTCCTCCTATTAACTCTCAGTACATTCAATCTCAACAACTTTTTCGTCTTCGATACGAGTTGCACCGATAGTCATTGACAAGAATACCTGTGTTGCATAATTTTTGTCTGCTCTTTCAGATATTTTTGTATTAATATCTTGGCCTAGAGCAAGCCCTATTGCTGATTGACAGAAAGCTAAACATAATCTATTGCTAGAAGCATTTGCATCTAATCTTTCTGTTCTAATGAAATTGAATCCCATATAAGTGTCAATCTCACCTTGTACTAGAGCTTTGATACTTGCATAGTCACCAGAAGTAATTTTTTCTAAAGCCAATAAATCAGATAATTGTTGTGAAGTAACAACTATATATCTAGGCTCTTCTGGGTCTACATCAGCAGCATCTAAGATTTCTTTTGCTTCTATAAGTTTTTCAAGTGTCATACCTGCAGAAGCATGCACAATTTTTTGTGCAGATGGTAAAGCTACTGTTGTACCACCACTAACACCACCAAAAGCGTTTCCGCTAGCAGCATCAATGATTGCATCATCCATTGCTCTTCCCATTGCCCAAGCTCCAGCTTGTGCATATTCTGATTGTGGAGAAATTAACATTCTGATTTTATCTTCATTGTCAATTAAATCTGCCCAATCGTAATCATCCATAGTAACTCGTCTTCTAGAGTGTGGTGTGTCTACTCTTGGAGTGTCACTATGTCTGGATGTTCTTTTTAGCGCAGCAGTTGAGCCAATTCTTTCAAAGTAATGCGATTTTCCGACAACTGTTTCTGTACGGACTGCATTTCTAAGTCTTGAACCTTTTTGCTGTGCCAAATGAAATACATTGCTTTTGTATTGTTCAACAAAAGCTGTAGTTATTTGTGTTGACATAACCTGTCCTCCTTTAAAAAAATAATGATGTTGCGGTTTTTATCCATAACGGGAAACCTAATTTTTAACGCCATCATGGCCACCACATCTGTTATCCTAACGGGCAGATTTTGGTATTTTAATTATAGCACAAGATAATTATTTTCCATAGACTTTTTCGTGCAATTGCCTCATTCTTTCTATTGCACTTCTATGGTCTTTGTGTCCAGCATTAAAATATGGATTACTTGGGTCTTGCATAATAGATTCTATTTCTGCTTTTGCATCCAATACTGATACAGCAATATTGTTGTTAGATGTGTTTTGTGCCATATCTTCTGTAACCTCTGAGCCAATGTTTGCAAGCATTTTTATAAATGCAGGATTATTTCCTAATTCTCCATTTACAGCTTCTTGCACTTCTTCATTGCCATATACTTGTAATGCTCTATGTGCTGCTCTTAAATTTTTATCGTACTCCACACCCCATTCTTTTTGAAGTGTAGTTTGTGCTTCTTCTCTACCAAAGTTTAATTCTGCAGCTTGATATTGTGCTGCATTTTCTATGTTGTTTACTTGATAGTCTATCAAAGCATTTACCTGCTCGTTGTTCAGACCTATCTTGTGTGCAACTTCTTTAAACTCCGTTACTTGATTTTCTTCAAAAAACTGTGAATGAGTTTCTGGTATTTGCACTTCATACCCACTAGCTTCTTCTGGTCGTCCTAGCTTAGTGTATAACTCTGCTTTCTCCTCATCATTTTTTGGTATAGGTATTCTACTACCTAATACTTTTTGTTGATGCACAACAGTTTTTGCAAGAGATTCAACATCTTTAAAATTTGCGAGTGTTGGGTCGCTTTGTAATTCTTGTGGCAAAGATGATTTCCAATCAGTTGCTGTTTGATTATCACTTATGCCAGACCCTAAAACAGAATCTCCTGACACTTCTGTTTGTGGGTTGTCTGCCACTTCTGTGGTCATTGTTTCGTCAGCCATTATTATTATCCTCCTTTAAAAGATTTAGTATTCTGACTATTACTGCTCTTTGCCCTTCCTTAAAAGCAGTTTCATAAGGGTCTTTACTAAAAGAACTCCTATGATAATAAGCTGAAAGTAAATCAGCTAAAACTCGCTCACCTTCTTTTGTACCGAAGGTAATCATGTAATCTTTTTTTTGTTGTTTTAAAGTATCGTCCATTATTCAGGTAATACGTCCGCTTGCATTATTTCTTCCATGTTAGGATTTTGTGTTGCTTCGTTCATAGCTTGTGCATTTGTTTTTGCAGTTTGTGCTTGTTGCGCTTGCATCATAGCTTCTGCTTGTGCTTGTTGTGCTGCTGCTCTTTCTTGTCTAATTTCTTCTACTTCGTCTTCGCTTCTTAATACAGTTTTAGGTACACCTAATAAATTAGCTCTAGTTCTAATTGCTACATCATGATTTATATTATCCATTATTGCAGGGTCTACTTGTCCTATATTCATAGCTAATTGATACAATCTTTCTACTGCTACTGCTTCTTCCATACGCTGTGACCTTGCTAGTGGCCCTACAAAATCTACATCTATTTGTTGGTCTTGTATTATTTCAGGTGCAGGTAAAAAACCTCCTCCTCTAAGCATAATACCAAAAACTCTTTCTATAAGTGGATTTAAAAACTCTGACTGGAATCTACCGAGTGTAGGACCTAATAGTCTTTGCATAAGTTCGTATCTTACTTGTACTTCTGTAGCTGTCATTTGTGGTCCTTCTTGTAATTGTAGTTGGTCAGAATAATATGCTTGTCTAATAGCTTGTCTAAGTTGGTTTTCTTTCATATCTGTTAATTGAAAATTAGAACCTATTTGTAGAGGCACGACTGCTTCTCTATCTCTTACAACAGTTATACCACCAGGTGTCATTCTTACTTTGCCTATAACACCATCATCACCAACAAGTAATGGTGGGTCAATAGCTTTTGACCATGCTTTTAGTCCTAGCTCTACAGCTTTGTTTAATGTTTTTATATCTGGTAATGCATTGAAAGATGGAGAACGACCATATGTTTCTCCAGTAGCTTTAGCCCATCTAGGTACAAGATATGGAAATTCATTATAGCCACCAGTTCTTACAATCATTTTATCTTGTTCGCAGATATGACATGAATGAAAAGGTAGCTTAGTGTTTGATTTGCCAAACATTCTTTCATAGTCTTCTAATGGTTCTACTGCATGAATAAAATCAAATTCTTTATCTGGTTTTTCTTTTGATGCCTTTATTACTTTTTCGCCTAAGTTATCTTCGCCAAACTCTTGCACTGCTTGTCGAGCTGATAATTTATATCTTCTATATAATGTGTCTACATAACCATCTACATTTTCTTGTATGTAATATTCTGAAATGTGTAAAGTTCTAAAATGTATAAGACTTTCTTGAAAACCTTTTGAACCTTCTTCTATAAATAATGCTGCTGTTCCTATAGAACATATATCTAAATATGCTTCGTGTACTTCTGAATTAAAATTAGTTTCGTTAAAGACGTCATACATTCTTTTAGCAGAATCTTCTAACCACATTTGCACATCTCTTTCGTCATTTAAAAAAGTATCTCTTAATCTAATATGAAACCATTGCAAAGATGGTGATGTTAGAGTTCCCTGCAAACTTGCTGCTAACAAATTGTTTGCAGTTATGGCTGTAGAATCAAACAAGACCTCAGTTCTTTTTTCACCAGGTGAACGAACAAAAGTAACATCTGCTTTACGTGGCATAACATAGTCTAATATTTCTTGCCACTGGTCTTCCCAGTTACCTCTGTCACCCTCCATACGAGCTATAGCTGATTTGTAATGTTTAAACTTATCCATAGAATCCGCCAAGCAAACTTTTAGAAGTTGTTGCTTCTTCTGTTAAACCCATGCCAGATGTTTTTATTAAGCTACCCATACCCATAGCTCTGCTTTTTCTAAACTTTGCTTGTTGTGCATCTAACTCTGCTTGTTTTCTAGCAGTTTCTCTTGCCTCAGCTCCGAAGTCAGGCATTTTAGGTTTTGGTGCGCCCATGATTAAATCTTTTACGCCACCCATTTACAGTCCTCCTTTTGCATACCATACAAAATAATATCTTTAAGTTTATCATGTTTTTTTACAAAATTCTTTAAATATCCTTCTTTTTTAAAACCAACGCCCTCAATTAGTCTTTGACTTCTTTTTTTGTCTGCATAGCAAGTAGCAGTTACTCGTTGACATTTTGCTTGATTAAATACATAATCAAACATTAATTTTATATATTTTCTTTTAACGTGTTTAGGTGAATCAGAAGCTATATGAACATAAATGTTATTACCATCGTAGTTGCAAAAAAGTATAACTCCTACTATGTTATCCCAGTCATCTAAGAAACCAATTGTAGTATATTCCTCAGTTTCTATTTCTGCTCTAGGTTGTAACCATTCATAAAATTTTTTACTCCATGCTTGGTCTAATATTGGTCTAATCATTATCCGCCTAATAAAGTTTTGCTAGTTGTTGCTGTATCTTCTACACCCTGTGTGCCTGTTAACAAAGTAGAACCTTGTCCATACTGTGACGCAAGTCTTTTTTGTGCTGAAACATCTGGTTGTTTCATAACCTCTTTTGGGTCTGGTGGTGTCATTTTTTTTGCTGACTTTTTACCAAAACCAAAAACATCGCTTAATGTTTTACCTGCAACAGAACCTATTATGCTAGTAAGAACAGATGCTGGACTTCCCATTATGCCCTCCTCGTTTTTTTAGCAGTCTTTGCTGCTCTTTTAAAATTAGCTGCAGTTGGTGCGCCTTTAGCTCCAGGCTTCCTCATTTTCTCACCACTACCAGCTTGTATTCTTTTACGTTTTTTATGTATGTTTGCATACAATCCTGGTTTAGCCATTATGCTTTGCTCCTTTTATTTTTTTTAGCTGCAGCAATAATGTCACCTCTTGTTACTTTTTTTTTATTACCATACATACCTGCTAATTTTGAAGTACCTTTTTTAGCACCAGCCATCTTTGTTTTTTTTGGTGGCCTGCCTTTTTTACTTCCATATGTTCCTTTTCCCATTGGCATAATAATACTCTCCTTTATGCTTTTTTATTTGCATTAGCAAATTTTTTTGCGGCTGCTTTACTACCAAAACCCCACTTTCTTAATGCTAATGCTAATCTTGTTGGTTTACCTTTCTTGTCTTTCATTGCTCCAGCCATACCCCCAAACCTAGCAGCAAAACTAATACGTCTAGGATTCTTACCTTTGCTAACTGCTGGTTTTAAATTAGAGCCATCTTTTCTTTTAAAGTATTTTCTGCCTGCTGGTGTAAGACCACCTGATTCGCTTTTATGTTCTTTTCTCATGTGAATATACTAAACTCTGTTTCTGCTTCTATGTATTGTGGTTCAAAATTTTTAAGTCTTGCATGACGCAAAGACATAACACAATATCTCATTGCAGATATAACATCATCATTTATTGGAACTATCTTTCCGTCTTTACGATGATACATTCGCAATTCTTGTAATAGTTTATCTTGATTTCTAAAAATTTTCAATCGTTTTGTCTGCATACGAGTATACATTTCTTGTATACCAGCTTCTACTGAGTTACCACCTGTGCCTTCTCGTTGACCTCTTGATGGTGGATTAGAAAAATGATTACGTGTCATGTAAACACCTTCTGCTCTGTACTGCTCTGTAAGTGATTTACCAGAACCTTTATCAGCTTGTCTACCATCCATAGGCCAGATTACAGGAATCCAAGTACCTCTTGCTTTAATTGCACTTGCGTGCATTGGTACAGCTTCTTGTCGCATAGCATAAGTATCGTAAATATACACAATGTCCGCATCTCTATCCCATGCCAACCATACTGCAGCTGTCGGATGATTCCAACCAAAATCTATACCACATAATCTTGGCCAGTAAGTTGGTATTTCTATTGGGTCACATACTACATCATCTTCTGCTATAGGGAATACAAGACCAGAACCTAATTGTGGTATACCTTGTTCTCTCATCTTTCTTTCGTGTGGTGGCAATGCAGAAAGTATCTGCTCTCTTACCTCTGGTGTCATATGCGGTGCATCATCCCATCCAGCTTGTAGTAAAGATTGACCAGGTCTAAGGTCGTTAACAAACTGTGCCACTGTTTCTGTCATACCAGATTCTGGTGTAAAGGTCATATATACCATGCCACCTCTGTCTGCAGTCCTTGTTAGTGCTTGAGAATAGATAGCAGCTGGTGGTTCTTCATCTAGCCATACAACATCTACAGCTTCTCCCATCCATTTTTCTCTACCCATCTCATATGCTTTAAATGCTAACCTTGACCACCCCCCAGTTACGTGTTTAACAACCAAAGAATTATGTGCATTTGGCACACCTGGTTTTCTGGTAGTTTCTCCTATGTCTTGTAGCGGTATAGAGCCAGTTCCTTTAGCAGAGGGGTCATCTGGTTGCCCTACTAGCTCTTTTTGGCAGATATCTCTGGTAGTTTCGTTAGATGCACCACCTGCCCAGGCTCTGATTGGTTTAGTAAACTTACGACCCTCCCACCATTCTGGGTACTTACCAGTTAAATGGTAGGCCATTTCCATTGCACCACAAAAAGACTTACCTATTCTGTTACCAGCCATAAGTAATCTCTGAGATGCTACTGTATTATGGAACTTAATTTGGTATTCATACGGCTCATAGTGCTTTAATCTGTTAGTAAGCTTCCTATGCTCTAATTCTTTAGCAATTTCTACAGCCCTTTCCAGCGCATCACTCATAAATCTTAACCTTAGTTAATATCTTCATCTTTTACTGCAGCTAGTTGCAAAGAACCCATTATATTTCTAAGTTCTGCTTGCAATTCCTCGTCAGTTTTTCTACCAGTTACATCTTCAATCTTAGTTGTAGTCTGATATCCAGTTCTATCCAAGATAGAATTGATTGCACCAAGCTTTGTACTTGCGTTAACTGCTGGGTCTACTACTAATTGTTGCAATTTTTCTATCGCAACTGGTACTGCACCATTTAAAAGCTTTCTAGTAGCATCCTCAATCTCTGCAGAAAGCTTATTTTTAAGCTCATATCCCTGCTGTTGAGCCGTTGCTGGAGAGTAACCTGCCTTAATTGCAGCCTCTGTAGCATTACCTTTTTCGCTAAAGTGCCTAACGAACTCTTTTTGCTTGTCTGTCAATAGTTTTCTCATATACTTTATAGTCTAAACTAAAGTATCTTGCTGTCAATAACAGGTTAATATTCCCATTTTTCCCTCCGCTGTGTGGAGTAATCCATGTTGTATATCACAGGAATATTTTTTGGGGGGGACGGCTCTGATGGTAGGAAGTGATGTGTGTGTGTGGGTGTGAAAGGGTTTTTGAGGTGGTATTTTTGTATACCTTATATAGTATGATAGTGCATTTTAAAGCTAGATTCTTTAAAGGTTAAAGCTCCGGCAATATGATAGTAGCAAGTCGGTAATGTAATGTCAAGACTTCTTAAAGCTCAAATCTTACACACCTGCTAATTGATTTGTCAATCTTGTTTTCTCAGCTCTTAGATTCTTTAAAGCTTTTGGACTGGAAGCTCTTGGAGTATCTAAGTGCTTTTGAATAACTTTACTAACAAACTTTAATCTTTCGGTTGCAAACCAAATATCTACATCTGTCATCTTCATATTCTTTACCTCCATTATCATGTTAACATATGTTAATATCTATGTAAATAGTATATTTTTAGTAAGTAGTTACTGTTTAATTACTAGTATATATTTAGTTAATAGTATCTTTTAAATACTGGTTTATTTTAAGTAAATAGTTGACTTAGGTTAATAGATTTGTTAATATAAATATGAGTAAAAAAAATAAGGGAGGTAGAAGATATGCCTAGACCAATAGACTTAGGAATTGAAGCAATCGGAGCAATTGAATTCGACAATTATGTTCGTGTTCAATATTCTGGTCTTTATAATATGCATTCGCAAGAAGCTCGTGAAGATGCTGAATTATCAAAAGATGAGCATTTTACTATTATAAAACATTATGCAGAATTAGCCGAACAGTATTCTGATACGATTGAATTTTATGAAAATGAATATTAGCAGTTAGCCTCCGTAAATGCTAAGTTAACTGCTGTCCAGACCTTAGCAAGTCTTAAAACTGCTAATTTTTTAAGGGAGGATTACAATGGTTAAAAAACAACTATCAAACAAAATCAACACAGTCATAGCCGACAACATTGATGACATTTCGGTCAATGATTTAAGTATGATTGTTTACTACCATCATTATTATAATCAAAAAGATTTTATTGATACAGATTTCACAGATTTATGCAGAAAAAGAATTAACGAAATTCTAAAAGATTATAATTTACAGATATTTAATATAGCCAATGTTATGGAGGAAGTTGGTAATGTCTAAAGAATTAAAAGCAATTATAAAAGTTAATTTTCAAGAAAGTTCTATGATATCAAATGCTTTGTTGCAATTTGAAAATTCTATTAAAACTAAATACACACCTAGCCCAGACCATATTCAAGCGATACAAAAGTTAAGAAAATATGTTCACAGGGTTAATGAAAAACTTTACAATAAATTAAGGGAGGAAGATAATGAGCGATAATATTGAATGGTCTATGTCTATGAAGTTTTATAGTAGAACAAGCGAAAACGGATTAGATAAAGACTTTTATGTTTTTGAAGGCGAAATATTAGATGAGAATACTTTACAAGCAGTAAAGGAAGCAGTCTTAAAAGCCATGATGAATAGAGAAAAAGAAAAAAAAGAGAGAGGTTATTAATATGAGTAATCATTGGACAGAAGCTTGGTTAGAGCAACGAGCTGAGTACTATGTTGAGCAAGGATTAGATTTTAAAGATGCTTGTATTCAAGCTAGGGAAGACCTTTTTATGGAGGATGATGATTCATGGAGAGAGTACGATATTGATGAGGGGGATTTAGATGATGAGTAAAATATTTGTAGAAGATACTTGGGGGATAATTGAAACGAATTTAAAGGGTTATAAAGATTTAGACTTTAATCTATATACCGAAGATAATGAAGTATATATAACCTTTTATGGCAATAAAAATCAAAAGGTAAATATAAACGACTGTAAAGGACATTATAAGCTAGTAAAGATACATGGTGGCTCAGATGATTTTGAAGAGCCATTAGATTACATGGAGGGAAGGTAATGAGTATTAAAGAAATAAAAGAAGATGTTCGTTTAGAGCTACAAGAAATGGATATTGAGCAAATCCTTAGCGAGCTTAAAACCTTTAAACTAAAAGAGCATACTGAAGAATGGGTTATTGATTGGCTCATGGAATATTTATTAGATGAGGTAAATAGGACGGAACTTACAGAAGGCATATGCGAAACTAATGATGACTTTATTATGTTTGGCAGAAAAGAATTTGCTGAATGTGTATTAAGTAGATTGAAAATAGATTTCGGAGTGGAGGTAATGTGAGATATCCATTGGAGGTTTATGCTGTGAAAAAGAAATCTAGAATCTTTGATACGACTACACCACTTTCTTGGAAGAAATATTTTACATTAATAGTAGTTATAGGTTTAGCAAATGCTGTTATAATGTTTATATTGGAGGTGTTTGGAATTAATGTGCGATAAATGTTTTGCTTTGTATGAGAAATTTGAGCAGATGTATTTAGCATTAGGTTTTAGTGATACATTTGCTAAGCTTGAAGCTATTGCCCATGTTGCTCTTTCTCAGAACGATAATAAGTAATAGTATTTTTTATTATATCTTGTATGTTTTGGTAAGTTGGATAAAACTCTTCAAACCTATTGTCTATACTTACCTCAACATTCTTTACAAGTTGCCAACTAACATTAACATCTTTTATTTTATTATAAATCTTTTTAAATATTATCTCTTTATCATATGGAGCTAAAGAGCCATCTTTCTGTACTACTACTAAATCATATTTCATTGCAATCCTCACATAAACCACCACAACATTCAGCTAATTTTAAAACTTCTTTGAGCAACTCTCGCTGTGTTCCCCACTTTGCTTCAAATTCTTTTTTGCTGTGATGAAAAGCTTCTTTCCCTAATCTATGATGAGCAACACACAAAGGAATAACTTCAAAGTGACTAGACCTTTTGCCCATGCCAGTCATATCTCTTATGTGATGTAACTCAGCATCTACAAACATATGACCTTGTTTCCTGCATATAATACACCCAAGTCGAGCAATCTTGTCCATGTGTTTTTTCTCTTTGACTGTGTGCTTCATAGGGGAAATATTATTGTAACACAGATGACTAAATGTTGTAAGCTTTTTTCTCTTGATTTTGGTTAAAAGATTGTACTTTAATTAACTCTAAGTTTATTTCTACACATCTCTTTTGCCATTTTAACTCAGCTTCAATCTGTGTAGCATCTGCAAGTGCTTTAATATGTGCTGTATATCGCTCATCTGCATATGCATGAGCTTCTTGTTGAGCTACACTATTTGGTTTGCCAGTTGGTCCGAGTTGATATTCTTTCATAAGACTAGCTCTTAATATCTTTTTACTTTCTTCAAGTTGCACAAGATTCTTTAAAGCAACACTATGCTCATGACCTAACTTTCTAAGCTTGTTAATCTCAAACTCTTTATGTACTTCGTTCATTGTTACCTCCAATCATATTTTGTATTTTAATTTTAGATTTGTGTCGTTTTATATTGTGATGTTTTATATACCCTTCAACATCTTTTGTTGGTCTTACAGGCAGTATATTTTTTTTAAAATTAGGAAAGTGTTTAAATTTATTTTTAAACAAATGACTTGCCCATCCATCAAGATAGCCTCTTTGTCTTGCATAGAAAAGTAATCCTGCATAAAAAGTTTCTTTGTCTGCAACTGTTGGCTCGTTCTTTTTTTTCTTTAACTCAACAAGTCTGCCTTGTGCAATCAACAACTCAGTGTCTTTTTTAGTAGGTTTAGAGCCACAATTAGGACATTCTGGGCTGTCTGCAGTAGGTTTATATACAAAATCACATTGCACACAGGTAAATGGTTGTTTTTCTATTGGTTGTGGTTCTTTTCTTTCTTTACTAACATTAGTCGTTACATCTAATGTCCATTGAGGTGGCTCATCAGGAAAGCCATGTTCATAAACAGCACCACTATGGTCTATAATTAATGTATCTTTCTTGCCATCATCTGGTCTAAGACTTCTACCTACCATCTGCAGATACAACCCATAACTTTTAGTAGGTCTTGCTAATATAACACAGGATATTTTAGGTTCATCCCATCCTTCTGTTAATACTTGACAGTTAGCTAAGACCTTAATCCTACCATCTTTTATCATAGCTAATTGTCTTTCTCTTTCTATTTCTGGCATTTTACCATCTATGTGACCAGCAGGTATGCCACTGTCATTAAACATCTTAGCTATTTTTTTACTATGGTTTATTGATGTAGCAAATGCAACAGTAGGTCTGTCTTGACCATACATTATCCAATGGTTTACAATGTCACCTATTAGTTTAGGTGTGTTCATTCTTTTGTCTAGCCTACCTTTTTCATAATCACCTGCTAATACTTTTAGTCCTTTTAAATCTGGCATTGTTGGTGCATAGATTCTACTAGGAACAAGATAGCCTTCTTCTGTCAAATCTTTTATATTGCTGCACTCTATAAGACCTTGATAGATATCACCTAATCCTTTACCATCTGCTCTACATGGTGTTGCAGTTAGACCTATGACATGAGCTTCTGGATATTCTTCTATCATTTTTTGAAAAGTAAATGATGCAGACCTGTGTGCTTCATCAAAAATAATCAAATCTGCATCTGGTCTATCAAAATCAAAATTATCTTTTCTTGCAGTATAAGTTTGTATTGATACAACTTGCACATCAGCATCTGGTGTAGCTGCTTTGTCTGCCATTATGACACCATGTCTAACACCAAAATTAAAAAGCTTGTTACTACATTGCATAATTAATTCTCTTCTATGTGCAACAAAGACACACTTCTTACCATTCTCTATTACTTTGCGAATAATATCTGCAGCAATCACAGTTTTACCAGAACCTGTTGGTGCAACTAACAGAACCTTTTTTCTTTTGGTAAATGATTCTCTTATATCATCTATTACTTTTGTTTGATAAGGACGTAACTGGTGCATATCTACTCCATATATCGTTAAGTTGAAATATAGCTTCTTTAGGATTTTCTGGTGGATTACAAGCTCTTGCAAACTCTAATGCCTCACCTCTTGCATACTCGTATGATTCACCACGAAGTCTTATGCCTATCAACATTCTAATTAATCGTTCATGCCTGTCGCCTTCTGATGCTCCATAGTTTGTACTGCCACTATATTTAGATTCATAACTTGTAAAATTTATTACTTTTGGTTTAGGTCTTTGTAATTTTAAACCATTTTTTATTTCTTCTTTGGTGTATGGTTTTATCTTATAAGTGCTAACAATTTTTATTGGATAAGGTTTGTTCTTGTTGTGAAAAAATCCAGCAACTCTCATCACTCTAGGTAAATCTTTTACTTTTTCATCCCCCCCAAATTTTTCTGCTAGTGCTTGTTGGTAAAGTGTAAAACTTTCCAGTGGCATATCTGACACTAACCAATAACAATGATATTTATCTGGACTTGTGTTCACTATTAAGTGAGGGAGTAAAGTAAACTTTTCAGGTAAGGGAGAACCATCAAGGTCTACAAATACCGCCCTCACTTTTTTTATGTGCTTTGTTGTTCTACCTAGGAGGTCTGTCTCATTGACAGTAAAGAACACACCTGCACCCTGTTTATTTAAATCAGCTAACTCATGGAAGTGTTGCTTTATTGTTCCATGTAGTTGTTTTATAACTTTTTTATTTTTACCTTTGTCACAAAAAGTTTGAAATGTATGTTCTGGTCCAAACATTTCTAAGAACTCGTAGTAGGTAGAGCAATTAGTGTAATAGGGTACTCCATTAAAACTATTACTCATTGCTCCACCTTGCTATTGCACCCTTCTTGCCTGCTTTTGATTTTGCTTTTCTATATTTTTTTTGCACACTTCTTTCCTCATCTGCTTGTATGCAACGAAGATAGCCATTATCTTCTATAAACATTGGTGCTATCTTAGGCCACATTTTTTTTATTTTATCTAAACTACAATTACACATTCTTGCAAGGACTTCATAATCAAATTTTATTTGGTAACCTCTCCAGCAATGACACAACAATAAAATGTATGCACCCTGTTCTTCTAACGACATCGTTAGCCTTAGAGGTTCACTAATCCAATCAGCAGCATAGAATTGAAAAGCTGGTGATTGCTCATGCTTTGTACTCTTTCTCATTAGTTCTCCCTTAATTAAGTATTGTTAATATAATACCAAAGTTAATATGCTTGTCAAATACACTATACTACTAAGGTATATATATCTTGTAAGAAGATGTAAACGAAGACGAAGACGAAGACGAAGAGCTATATTTTGCCATTGGCAAAAGTATGGCATTGCTATGGCACTGTTATAGCACTGCTATAATATGTGTCATACGATTAGCTAGTGTTTATGCAGGTTAGAGGCGGAGAGCTTAGTGTAAAGGTTTTTATTGAGCTTATAATGCTCTCCGCTTTAATT
>Ga0222716_10000400_pt1 | contig 37334 bp, 66 predicted proteins | sample C33_13DmetaG_FD_165044 | JGI IMG/M metagenome (GOLD analysis project Ga0222716, IMG submission 165044) | Estuarine water microbial communities from San Francisco Bay, California, United States - C33_13D | ecosystem: Environmental > Aquatic > Marine > Unclassified | place: USA: California... | reverse complement strand
TTCTCCTGCAGTAGCAAATGTATTATCTCCTCTTAAAAATGTAGATGAGTTTGCAGTACCAGAACCAAGTCTAGCTGTTGCAATAGTACCTGCTGTAATTTTACTAGCATTTAAATCAGGAACTCTAGCATCTGCTAAAGTACCTGTAGTAATTTTAGCTGTATCTAGATTTGGAATCTCTGCTGCATCTAAAGAAATTCTAGCATTATCAAAAGTACCTGAAGTAATTTTAGTTGCAGGAAGATTAGGAATCTCTGCTGCGTCTAAATCTATTGCTGCGTTTTTAATTTTTATTATTGCCATAATTAATTATCTCGCTGTTGCTGGGTTATCTCCGACTAGAGGTGCTTCTGCAAAAGCCATGTAGATATATTCAACTCCACTATTTGTTGAATTAAGTTTTCCACTTGTTCCTCTACATTTAAAACCATTTGATAATAAATCTATACCAACACTAGAACCTTCAGTAGCATCTGCACCAGTAGCATTAGCAGCTAAATATTTTTCAGTTACATTATATCCATCTCTTCTATTATCAAGCATCATCCATGGGTCAGTTCCTAATCTTTTTATCATTACAAAAGCAGGTTTAAATCCTGTATATATAAATGGTCCATCTGCATTTTGGTTACAAACATATTTTGAAAATTTTGAGAAGCCTTGTTTCTCTGTGAAACAGTAGGCAATCATAGGAGCAGAACTTGCATTTACTTCAACAGCATTACCTACACTAAATACAGTATTTGTTGGTGTTGTACTATTCCATCTATTTGCTGCTGTAAATTTTCCACCAGTACCATTTAATTCTAACGCTTCAGTATTAGCTATACTAGAATGGTAAACTTGCCAATTTGTTGTTCCATTTAATCTTTTAACTATTATCATTTTTGGAGCTGAACCTAATCCATGACCAACAGTAGCATTAGCTTCTGTACCTGTCCAAGACACAATACTAAATCCTGCTGTAGTATTAGCTGAAACTGTAGTTGTTATAGAACCATCTGTATTAGCTGAACCTGTGCCATTTGCTAACCAGTTCCAAGCTACATAATTTTGTCCATTTTGGTTTACTTCGTTTGCACCTGCTCCTGCAGTATCAGCACCTAAAATAAATCCATCACTATTAGTAGCTGTTATTCCATCAGTATTAGTTTGTTCAGCACTAGTATCATTTGACTTTATTTTTTTAGTAATGCCTCTTACACTATCTCTTAAATTATGTTCGTAATATGCAGATTTTCCCTTTGTCCATATCCAATCTGGTTGATGTCCAATACCAGAAATTGTTTGTGTTGCACCTGTTCCTGTGTAATTAACTGTATTAAAATAATCTGTAGATTTATTAATTGTTGTGTATGCCATTATTCGTTAAGTCCTTTCGTAGATAAAGCTGTAAAGCCTGTTGGTACATCATATTCAAATATTCCTATTCCAGATGCGTTAGTTCCTGCACTAGATACTGCTGTTGTTCCGAAGTAGCCATTGCCGAAGTTTGCTTGTTGAACTGCTGTTTGAGCATCATAATAACACAATGCAGGAAAATAAAATCCTATAGTAGTGCTTGATGGAGATGTAATTGTAAAAAAACTTCCTGTTTTTGAACTACCAGATGTTGGAACACCTTGAACACTACTTGCGTTAGACATCCATACACCATTTTTACTAAAATAAATTGCCAAGTTATCACAATCAACTGCTACACCTATTATATCTCCTGCTGTAAAACTTAAACCTTGATTTGTTCTTGTGTTACCTGTGTAAGATGCACCAAGTCCACCCCCATAACTATAACCATACATACCATAGTCATTTGAAAAAGAACCTAACCAATGATTATTACCACCTGCTGTATTAGATGTTATGCCTGTTCCATACCAATTATCAGAATGACCAGAAACACATTTCATTTCCCAATACCATTTACCAGAATTAAATCCTAAAGTTGATGGAATAAAAGCATAATTACCAGCAGATGCAGATTGATTTTGAGTATTGTTACCATTTGATAAAGTTGAAGAACCATAATAATTATCTAAAGGATTTAATGTATTAAAAACATTGCTTGGTGACGATTCTGTTTTTGTAAGTGTACCACTACCTAAACTAAAATCATTACTGTTAGTTGATTGGTCTGTAATTGTATTTCCATCTTTTAAAATTGTAAATCCATTTGAACCTAGAGTAAATGTAGGAGAAGTATTTATTTTCCATTCTCCAGTTGTACTATCTGTTGAACCAAATACTGTTGGTGCATATATGCCTGTTGATGCAAAGTGCATATGACTTATAATTCCGTTAAAATGGTCTGCTCCACCATTTACAGTAGAACCAATAGAATGAGATTTATCATTGTTCCAAGTAGTTTCACCAGAACCTTGTGTATTAACATTTAAATCAGTTTCTTGTACTCCATTAACAAATATTTTTGCATATACACCAGAATCTCCAGACGCATGAAACTGAAATACTAAATGATAAAATGAATTAACATCTCTAAATAGTCTATTTGTTTTTACTTGAAATACAAAAGAACCATTTCTTTTATTTCTAAAATTTAATTTATCTCCATCAAAAAATGCTTCTGTATCATATGAAGAATTATTATAAGCTGAAAATAACATTTGCTGTCTTACTATTTCATTTCTTTTAACCCACATAGAAACTGTCCAATCAGTTGTAAGTGAATTTGCCATATTTCGTTGTAAGTATGTATTAGCCATTAGTTAAATTGTCCTCCACCTGTTGCACCGAAGCTAGAAGTTAAACTAAAATCTCTAGTTACAAATTGACCTTCTGCGTCTGTAATTTTAAGTGTAAAATTGTATGTAGTTGCTGCTGTAGAACTACCACCGAAATCACTTGTAGATATTACACCATTTGTAGCTAAAGAACAATTAGCTTGATTATTACCATTCCCAACTAAAACACTTGTTGTTTCTGTAAAAGTAATAGCACTATCTGATGAACCTACAACTGTAAATACTGTTCCAGAAAAATTTCCAGCAACTGAACCTAATGAGCCAGCTGCCGTTGTAAAACTTGGAGCTGTTGAAGCCGTAATAATATTATTTGTACTTCGTCCAGCAAGTCCGTTTGGATTTTCAATTCTTACATAATAGTTTCCACTTGCCAAAGTTACATTTACCGAAAGTGTCGTTGCGTTTGTAAATGAAACTGTATTAGAATTTGTAATAGCACCTGTTGAACCATTAACAAATTCAACAGAGGGTATTGAAACAAATCCAGTTCCTGTAATACTAATTGTAGTAGCCGTAGCAGGTGCGATTGTTTGCGATACATTGGCAACTGTTGGTTTTGTTTCAACAGCGTCTATCCAAGATAATTGATTCGTACCACTACCATTGGTAGCTAAAACCTGACCATTGGTTCCTGTGTTTTGAGGTAAGATTAAAGTATATGTTTGTCCTGAGGAATGAGGTGGAGCTTTTATAGAAACTCCATGAGAATTTTGACTACAATTTAAAGTTAATTTAGCGTCTGCACTTGAACCATCGCCTTTAACAACTAAAGTTGGACCTGGTACTGTTTGTTCAGTTCCAGAAACTATATTTCCAAGATTCCTTGCTTTTGACATTTTTAATTTTTTCCTTGTTTATTAAATGGCTAGATATTTCTACCTAGCCAAATAAATTATAATACTATTGTATTAGCTTCATCTTCAGTTAATGCTTCTCCTGCAATTAACTTTGCTTTAGCACTAGCTTTTAAGTCTATTTTAGCTTGTTCTTCATTTTCTTTAGCAGTTTCTAACTCACTTATTTTAGCTTCAATATCTGCTTTACTAATTGGAGTTGTTCCATCAAGCCATTCCATATTATCTAAATCATCATTATAAATATTATATTTTGCATTTGGATTGATTGATAAAATTGCTGTGCCTTGTGCTATTTTTTTAGTTATATTTGTCATTATGCTAATATCTCCATTGCTGTAAAAGGTGTTATGAATTTTTGGGTAGTATCATTATTTCCACCTACTCTTATGTTTCCAGTACCACTAACTCCTCTTAATCTTAATCTGTAAGTAACTGCTGAAGTTGTATTTGGACTATCGTCAAAACTAAAAACTGCGTTATCTCCAGAACCTGCACTATTAACATTTTGAACTTGTGAGTGATAATTTTGTTGTGCATTACCACCACCTGTACCTGTTGCTATTGTTGTTGTTGACCCACCAGAAATTTCTCTAGTAAAGAAAATACCAAATCCACCATACCCTGCTTCTGGTGTTAATGTAGCATGACCAAATACTAATATTTTACTATTAGTTGCTGAAGGTGTTATTGTAATATATAAATTTGTACTAACATCTGTATTAACAATACTACTTTGTTGATTATAACCATTATAAGCTGTGTGTATTACTTGACCAATTTTTCCACCTACATCAGTTCCCCATTCAGGGTCGTTAGCACCTTGTTTTAAAACTTGTCCAGTTGAACCTTTTGGTAGTCTAGTTAAAGCACTTGCACCTTTAAAGACAATGTCTCCTCTAGTCGTAAGTGTTGATGTTAAGTCAGTTCCATCAGTACCATTAGTACCTGCTGAACTCATTATATTCCAGTAAGTACCATTACTTACTGCGTTGCCTTGTGATGCTAATATACAAACATAACTAGAGCCACTAGAGCTAACCACATCATCTACTACATAAGCTGTACTATTGTTGTAAGCACCTTTCCAGTTAAATTTGATAGCACCTAGATTTACTGTTGCCATGTTTTTATTTCCTTATATTGTTGCTATTAATTCGCCATTACTAATACTAAAGGTAAAACCACTAGCACTAAATAAGACATCATCAAAAGTGGCGAAAGTTGAACTTGAGATATTGTCTGCCCCTTGATTAGTTGTTGTAACTATCAATTGACCATTGTTATTTTTACTAAAACCATAAACTTCAGCTGAACTAGCATTACCATATTCTAGCCCATTAGCTCCAGAATTAACTTTAATTACTTGTCCAGATGTTCCAATTGAACCTAAACCTGTACCACCTCTTGTGGTTGCTAAAACTCCAGCTGTTATATTAGAAGCATTTATAGAAGCAACATTAAAAGTTCCATATGCTACTATTGAAATTATATCTGATACTGTTGCACCTGAAGCTAATACAACACTTGATCCAGAAGTTACAGTTACATCTGTTCCATTGACCAATTTTGCTCCATTTAAATAGATGTCTATAAATCCTGCATCATAAGCCAGGGTGTTTCCATTATCGTCAGCACCTGTAAAAGTAGTTTGGTTAGCCGAAGCCGTATATTTAAATCTTGCTGCTGTACCATTTACAGTAGAACCAGCTGCTGCCCACCCACTAGCTTTATAAACCTTTAGTTCATTTGCTGAAGTGTCAAAATAAAGATCACCTACATTTAAAGAAGAAGTCGGAGCTGAACTTGAAATTCTATATACTTCGGCAAAATTATTTATTGAACTTAAATTATTTGCAGCGGTTGTTACATTTGCAGAATTAGAAGCTAAAGTATTTAATCCGCTAATTGCAGCAAGTGTATTCATATCAGATACATTTTGTGATGTACCTAAAGTATTCATGTCAGCTACCGCATCAGTTGTTCCAAGTAATCCTATTTGAGTTGATTTAGCAGCAACTGTTGAAACTTCTGTAGCTTTTGGAGTTAGTCTATGAAAATTATATGTATGTTGAGTACTTGTAGATTCAACTAAAATACCAAAACCAGTAGGCAAAGATGCATTAGCACCACAACCATTTAATGTAACTGTAGAATTACCAACTGTACCATTAGCAATTGTAACTACACCTGAGCCATTTGCTGTGTAATTAGTTGAAAGAGCTTCAATACTAACAATAGTTCCTACACCATTATTTACATCTGGATTTACATTTGGAAAACTTTTTTCGTTTGCTATTGGAACAAAACCACCAACATCATCTACAAGGTCAATAACTCTTGCATCAATCGCAGCTGTTGTTGCTATAAAATTATCTGAAGCCGACCAAGTTTGTCCTGAATTTATTAATTCCGAAGTATCTTTATTTAAAAATCTAGTATCTGCAGCCGAAGTTGTGTAAAAAGTATTATCGTCTGGAGTATGTCCAGATTGTTCTGAATTTGTAACTATTGTTGCGTCAGAAATTTTTGCCATAGTAACGGCATTATCTGAAATATGAGCTGTATCAATTGAACCATCTACTAAATGTTCTGAATTAATACTATCGTCTGCTATTTTAGAACCATTTACTGCATCTGCACCTATTTTAGAATTAGTAACCGCTCCAGAATTTATTTTAGCCTCAGTTACGGCATTAGCATTTAATTGAGATGCTTGAACAGCATTATCAGCAATTTTATCATTAGTTACTGCATCGTTTGCAATTTTTACTGTTGTAACGGAACCATCTGCAAAATTACCAGAACCTATTACCCCTAAAGGTATAGAATTATTTGTTGCTGTTAATCCTGATAAATAAATTTCTAAATCAGTATCGTTTCCTAAATTACCACTATCCCAAGTAACATTAACAGTCGTTACATTACTTGAATAAGCCGAAGAACTTATAGTTCCAAATTTTGTTCCTGTGTTTGTTCCAGTTGCTTTTATTCTTCTATTAGCATGATAGTAAGAAGTTAAATCGTTTCCTGTTGAAGTGATAGTAAATTGTGTTCCACTAACATAGGCTGGAGTATATGCCCCACTTCCATCACCATAAATCACCCATTGGCTATCGTTATACCAATCTCTAGTGTTTTTCATTAGAGCTCTTATGGCATTATTTAAATTTGAGGGTAACATTCCCTCCGCAACACTAATAGTATTTAATGTTGTATTACTTGATTGGGTTGTTGAATAATCTTTTATTCCTGACATTTAATCTCCTAAAAACCATGCAAACACTTTATTATTTTCAGTGTTTTTTTGATTAATTAATACATTTACCGCTTCTTCTACCTGTCTTTGAAAAAATTCTTGAGTATCTAAACTATATCTAACATTGTCTATATCAGTTTTATCACTCATCTGCCACCTCCTCTTGAAGCAATTAAATCAACTCCTTGAGCATGATTCCAAACTGTGCCACTTGGAATTTTAACATTAACTCTAATATATCTACCAGATTCTCTAACAGGAACAACTCCGCTAGTTACCATAGAGTTATAATTAGAAGTTGTTTTTGTGTCAGCTAATCTTTCTCTAGTTGTAATAGCAACAGAAGAAATTGCGTCAACAATTGGTCTGACTTCGGTTATATCCGACCTTAATCCTGGAAACAACTCTAATTCTTTAGTTTCTAATTCTACTTCACCAGAATCTCCAGAAAATATTGCTGCTTTAAAATTACTATCTATCGCACCTAAATATAATTGTCCGCCTTGCCAAAAAGCACTATCTAAAGAAATATTAATATTATCCAAGTTAGCTGAAATCAAATCCATTAATTCAACAGTATATGCACCTACAAATTGTGTAAAAATAGTAGAAGCTGAAGCATGAGATATTGACCATTTTTCCGTAACATAATTATATATAATTAATCTATCACAAATACCTGTTGTATTAGCCGTATCATTAGAAGAGGGATATAACCAAATAGCTAATTGATTAAATGGGTCAACTGCAGAAACTATTCTATCAGTAAATGCTTTATTCAAATCTTTATCAAAAAATCTATTTACTTTTTCAGCTCCAATAGGTTTTATATTATCTCCATTAATTTCAAAAAATCCATCGTCAGCATAAAAGAATGCTCTTCTATTATCTTGGCAAACAGTTTTTCCATAAGTAGCACCTCTATTAGGAGATATAACAGAAAATCTGAATACTGTTGCTCCACCAACATAATCCATTCTTACAATTTCATTTTGTCTGAATACATAACCATATTCCCCAGAAGTTATGGCAACTATTTGACCACCTGAACCAGGTAAGTCTTGAAAATCTGCTTGTTTAGTTCCAGGTGTCCAAGAACCAATATCATTTAAACCTGACCATTGGACTCTATTCCTTGTTTCGGTATCAGGATTTGTAGAATAATCTATAATGTTACCACTAACTAAAAAATCTCTAATAACACCTGTAACTCTAAAAGTAGGAGGAGTTCCAGAAGTAGCTATTCCAGAAAGATTAGCAAAATTAGTAGAAGTACCCATTTGATAATATTGGGGAACATCAACTCCGTTACTTGCAATTATAAAATCTCCAAATTGTGTAAAAGTAAAAAAATCTGTGTCGCCACCAGTTAGTCCTGATTTTCTTGAAATAAATGTTCCACCTTCTAGTTGAAAAATATCTGTTTTAGTAGCTGCAAAATTAAAAGCTAAATTTTTAGTCGATCTAAAAGAACCTGCACCTTTACAATCTTTACTAATATTAGACACTCCAGAACCAATTGCAGTTGAATAAGAAATTAAAGACGGAAAAGGTTTATAAGAATTGACAGCATAATAAACATTAGTTGCAACTGTGGCTCCAGGATTTAGATGTGGTGGCTGGTCAGGTAACCATTCGCCAAAAGGTATTTGCATTAAATTTTCCTAACTATTGTTATTAAAAACTTTATTATGAGATTGAAAAGGAGCTGCAACGGAAGTATCAGATCTAATTTGTAAAGGCGAACCGCTATATTGATCTTCTCTATCGTTTCTTTCAACTCTTTCTAAAGCTGTTACATAATTTTGTTGCCATGCTTGTACTTTTTGTGGTTCTACACCACCTAGAAATTGTGCAGCATGATATAATGAACCATATAAATATATTTGTGGGTGATTCGTTAATATATAATTTGAAGTATTTGAATCAGATAAAGAATCAAAAGTTTTGTAAAAATTTATATTAGCCGTATATGTACTTGAGGGCTTTGGAGCAAATCTAAATTTTTCTCCAAGTATAGTATAAACAGTAGGCATACCTGTAGAAGATGAACCTTTTATTTCATCCATTTGTGGGGGTGTCATATATCTTAAAGCATATTTAGTACCACCACTTAAAATATAAAAATCCCTTACTTGTAAAAATCCAGTGGGAACTGATTCTTCTTCCGAATCTATTGTAAAAGAAGCAGAAGTAGAAATCATTTTACCAATTCTTAATTTGGAATTAAAATCAGCTTCTACTAACTTAATAAAGTCGTCTGAAATTTCAGTTGTTAAATCTGATCTATTAAGCCAATTTGCAATAGAAGTTTTTAGTTCTGCATAAGTAGATAAAGCCATTATATTCTTCCCTCTGCTGTTCTAAAGTATTTAAATTCATTACTATTTAATTTTTTTTTCATAATATCTTTTTGAACTTCTTTAGGTAAAGCCCACCAATTATTTGTTCCATTATATTCATTAGTCCATACTTGCAAAGCTAAAATTGGAATAGAAGCAACTCTTTTTAAATCTTTAGACTTTGAATAACCATCATCTTGATTTAATAGTTCTTTATTATGTTTTAAATGTGAATCTATATTTAGTTCTTCTTTTAAAACAATTTTTTCTTCAGTTTCATCTAGTTTAAAAGTTTCTTTTTTTAAACCATCTACAAAAATATCTTTTCTCATCTGCCTTGTCCTTTGTAGCGACTTTTTTTCAACATTCTTTTTTCACTTTTATTTAATGACTTCTTATGTTTTCTTGGTCGTTTTTTTGGTTTCGGTCTAGGTGTAAAGCTAACAAACTTTTGTCTTGCCACTACGCACTCATTTCAGTAACAAACAAATCTCCGCTTGTACTTGTGTTTCTTATTGCAGCAATTTTTTCGCCAGGCGAAACTTTAATAATTTCATAATCTCCAGCATGAAGATAAGCATCATTTGTTGTAGCAGTTGGTGCTGTTGTTGCATTTCCACCAACAACAAAATGACAACTATGTGTAGTTGCTATTCTTACATATTCTGTTTGGCTTCCAAAAACATTAGAACAGGCAACTGACGATCCTGTAAATGAAACTTTTTGTGAAGTTCCAGGTCTTAAAGCATAATTATAACTCATTTTTTTTCTCCGTTAAGGTTTTGGGGGAAGTACCGCTAGGCAAGATCCCCCATAATTTATTATCTTCTAATTACGAAAGTTATTTCCATTTTAGAAGTATTTGTTGAACCACCATTAGTGATACATTCAATAGTTCCATCTTCTTCAACTCTATTTCCTGCAGAAGGTGCAGAAGTTAAAACTCTATTAGCTGAACTTGAAGCTGTATGACTTATTCCGCCATCTGTAACCGCAACGCCACCTATTTCAAAAGAAATAGCAGCTGTTCCAGTAGTTGTAGCTTTATTATGTGTAATAATTTTAACTATTTTACCACCGTCAGGTACGCATACAAAAGTTGATGATGCAGTTGATACATCTGGAATTGCAGATGTTAAAAAGTAATCGTTAAGTGTTCTCATTTTTTTTCTCCGTTGTTGTTCCGTCTATAACCTTTTTAAGACTTCAACATTTGGTTTTTGTTAAGGGGTGTATTCTAAACAAGGTTACACCCCTAACAATTAAGTATTATGAAGTAGTTAAATCAGTAACTAATCCACTAGCTTTTTCGTTTCTTGATTCTAGAGTGTACTCTGTAACCAAGAATCTTTGATCTCCGTCTGTAGTTTGACCTGGAGTTGAAAGTTTAAAATCTCTTAAAAAAGAAACTCCAAACATATCCATTTCAAGTACATAAGCGTCTTGTCCTTTTTTGGCTGCTGCAGCATTGTTGTTTCTAATAAATCTATTAGGAGCAACTTGCATAGTTCCAAAATCTGACTCATATACATCAATAGAAGTAATTAATCTTCTATCTTCCGCAGAATCAAATCTAGTTGAACCACCAGTGAAGCCTGAAAGTTTTTGTTTGTTAAAAGCACCAACCATAATCATATTAGGGTTACCACCTGCGTCATAACAAGATTTTAGAACGCTTTTTAACTGATCTTCAGTAAAAGGTCTTTGTGTTCCGTCTGTTCTTGCAGTACCTGGAACATCTGCTCCACCTACTTGACCATTTGCACCATTAGCTGCTTTATTAACATTAGCTTGTAACCAAGTCGGTAAGCCAGATAATTTTCTTGCAGCTGCAGCTCCTCCAGCAGTTCCAGTTACATTAGATAAAAGAGCTGTTTCCATATCTCTTTTTAATTCTTTTGCACCTTTAGCTACTTGATAAGCTATTTCACTTGCTCTACCAGCTGAAGTAACCGCATCGTTTGTGCCTGATACTTGGATAGCTTTTGTAGAGATTTGTGTATGGTTTGATACTTCCACAGATGGAACCATTGTTCCATAAGAAATAGCAGCACCTTCAACAGCTGCATTAACAGCAGTGTCTGCAAGTTCGTCTGTTTGCCATTTGTGTAAAGTATTTGTTGCTTTTGTTTTTGAAACGCCAGACATAAAAGGTGTTTCTGTTGGACTAATATTGTAAATGATGTCCGACAGGTCTTCTCTTATACCTTTTGTTGTGTATGTTTGATACATCGCCATGATATATTCTCCTTGAGGTTATTGGTTTATATATAACGCAAAAGTAAATCCGAAGCATCTTTAATTTTTCCAGATTTTTTAAGCGTTTTAATTTGATTCAACCTTGATTGAGAATTTATTTCTTCTTTTGTAACTTTGACACCTGATTTAACAAATCTTGTTGGCTTAACTTTCTTATTAACTAAAGTTGGTTTTAACTTTTTGTTATTTTGATAGCTCATAGCATCAACAATTATATCAAATTGCCTAGAATCATAAATTGAACTAACTTCTTTATCGTTAAAGCCTTTAGTTAATAAATAATTCGTCATATTTGTTCTTAAAGCATTTCCTTTAACAGGGTCGGACAAATCAGGGTACTTTAAAGAAACCTTTTTTTGTTCGTCTTTAAGAACTTCTTGAAACTGTTGTGTTTGATGATCTCTAATCCGTTTTTGTGCTTGAGAAATTGTATCTCTACGCTTACGCATTTTACGATCTATCTTTGCAGCTTCAGTTGGATCTTCCTCCCAAAGATTATCTAACTCTTTGGAACTCATATCGCTATTTATTTCAGCATTCAAAGTCAACACAAGAGAATTTAAATCTTCTAGCTTGGTTGAATATTGTTTTTCCAAACGATCTTTTGCAGATATTGTTTCTCTTTTTTCAAGAGCTAACTCTTCTGTTTTTCGTCTGTAATCGGCATCCTTTTGATAACCTGCTTTTAATTCTTCAAGGTCAACATCAATTAATTCACCATTAACTTTAACTTGGTGTAAATCGGTTTCTTGTTCTTCAATAGCATCATTTTCTACTGGAGCTTCTTCTTCGTCAGTAGCTTCTTGAATTTCTTCTTGATTGGCTTCTGGTTCTTGTTGAACTTCTTGATTATCTTCTGCTTTCGCTTCTGGTTCTTTTTGTTCAACTTGTGCTTCCGTTTCTTGAGCTTTAATAGTTGCCGTTTTAGGGTCTAGTAATCCCTCAAGAGTTTTAGCTGCACCTTGTACTGAAGCATTGTTCAGTAATGGGTTTGTGTCAGACATTAAGTCCTCCTATGGTTAAGCTGTCATTATGACTTGGCTTATTTTAACTTGGTTTAGTTAAAATTTTTTTTCTTGTTCGTCTTTTCGGAAAATCTCTAGTTGCTTTTCAGCTAATTTTCCTGTTTCAAGAATACTTTTTAAATGTTGTTCTACTTTGCCAACAACATTAAACGCAATCCAGAGTTTTTCTCTAGTATCGCTTTCTTTGGCACCTGTTTTTTCTAACAATGCTTCAGAATAAAGTTTTTTTAGAGAATCTACCGCCTCTATAAAAATTTTATTCTCTAGTATTTGTTTTGCCTGATTGGATCGGCTGACTTCCGCTTCCCTCAGGGTTTGGTCTTTGGTTACCATTTAATCCTTTTACTTGCTTGTCTAATAAATTACCAGCTCTTTCAGCTTGTTCTAATATTTTGTTATTTCCAGATACCATTAGTTTATCTAAATCTGCATCCGCTTTAATTTTTGCGGTATCAAGTTGTGTATTATATTTTAAAGACATATCTTTAAGTTTAGTTTCAAAATCTAACATCATTTCTTGTGTTTTTTGTTTTAATTCTTCATTTTGTAATTGTAATTCCGCCATTTTTCGTTTTTCTTCCGAAGCAATTCTAGTAAATTCAATTTTTTCAATAGGAGTTGGCGGTGGCGGTTGTGGAGGAGGCATTTGTTGTTTGCCAATATCAGGATTTACAAAATAAGCGTCAACATTTTTTAATCCAGCATTTTCTATAATTTTAGAAAGTGTATTATACATATTTTTAAGCGTAACCATTGGCATCTCTTTTCCGCCTTGTAGGTTGAACGCTTGTAATTGTCTTTCTAAAATACTATTTAGCATAATAACTTGTTCTTGTTTAGAACCAGTTCCTAATCCTACAACTACATTTATATTAAATTTATCTTTCCATTCCGTAGGTTTAATAGGAATATAATTATTGTTAAGTTCAATAATTTGTTCTTTGTCTTGATACTTAACCATAAGTTCAAAAATTTTATTAAATAAATCTTTAACTCCTGTTTCAGCAAATATTCTAGCAATTAATTCAGAACGCATTTGAGTTTGTGTCATCAAAGTATTTACGCCAGTTGCAGTTTTAGAATTTAAAGTATCGGCATCTAAACCTTGTGATGATTTTGTAACACCTGTTCTAGCTTCTCTAACGGTGTCTAAATAACTTAATAATGGAAACGCTTGTTGTGAAATTGGTTGTGCTTGAAGTGGTTGCATAACTTGGCTTGGTGGTTGTTTTGTTCTAACAACACCACCTGGTCTTGTTGTTAAAAGATCATCCATATTGACCATGCCGTCCATGACCGCCACTCTATTATTATTTGTCAAATACATATTATCTAAAAGTTGACGCATAACAGTAGATTTCATTAACTGAACATCTTCAACTAATTCGGCTACACTTCTTCCGTAAAATCTATGGGGCATTGGTATAGGAGTAACAGTAACAAAAGGTGCGGAGTCGCATGGCATATTTTCTAATATGTGGCTTCCGTCTCCAGCACAGATTACTTTTCTTAATTCTGCAATTCCATCACCATCATAATCAAATCTAATATAAGATTCATATACTAAAACTTTTTCGGTAGATTTATCTGTAGGTTCGTCTTGAAAATAACCATCAATATTTCTATCTCTAGCTTCTTCTTCCATTGTAAAATTTTCATCTTCATTTCTTGGAAGTTCCATAATAACATCATAATCAAAACCCATTTCTATTAATTGTGATCTAGTTAGATAAACTTTATGTGCTACAAAATTTGCGTCTTGAATTGTTTTAGCCGATCTATCAATTAAAAATTCTTCAGGCGGAATAGATTCAATCTTTACTTTGCCAGACTTTTTAACTCTTTTAATTTTACAATTATATAAAACAGGTTTTGGAAAATTTATTTCGGAAATATCAACACCTTGCATTTCGGCTTGTTCTTTAGCTATGTCTTGTTGTTCTTTAACAACTTCGTCAACAATTTCTTCTTCTTCTATTAATTCTATTTCGTCTTTAGTATCTTCTAAAGCAAACTTTTCGGCTGGAGTTAAATTTTTATATGTTTCATGTTCTACTGTTTCGCTTTCATCCCAATAAACTTTTAAGAAACCATTTTTTTCAATTAAAGCATCTTTAAAAAAATTATATAAAAGTGTAAAGCCATCATTTTGTTTATAGAAAACATGATTTAAATATGCGGTAGCTTGTTCGCTTAATGGAACATCTTCCGCTGTAACAGGGTCGCAACGCACCACTTTATCGGAAGCAGTAAAAACTCTTAATAGGTTTGGCAAGATACTTTCAATAGTATCGGAAACATCTGTACTTACTACTTGTGATCTACCATCTATTTCCGTACCTAATTTGTCGCCTAAATAATATTCAATTGATTTTCTTCTTGATTCGGACAGCTCACCACCTAAATAACCTATACTATTTCTAACTTGGTTAGTTAAGATTGCTTTTAATTCTAATTCGGAAAGTTCTTTATTTTTTTTTGGCATATTTAAACTACATAGCTTGTATCTATTTCTATTGATTTATTCCAGTCGCTTCTATCTATTGGTTCGGTAACCGCACCGTATCTTATACTATCGCAAAAGTGTGATGCCCAGTTGTGTAAGGGTTTATTACGAAAACAATTATTTTTTTCATCCCATCGCTTACAATAGCTTTTTAACGCTTCTACAAGTTTTTTGCAATTACTTTTATGAAAATAACAATTCGGTAACATTCTTCTTACTTGCTCTATTCCATCTTCCACCCCAAGTTTTGGTGCTATTTCAAATTCCAATCCCATCTCTTTGGCAGTCTCCCATCTTGATTTATTAGTTCCTATTTCTCTAACTCTAATATCATGAGGGGCTATATGTTTATCGTAAGTATAAGGTTTATCGTCAATTATATTAAAATAGTGTTCTAATCCCTCACTTGAATTTTCGTAACAATCTATTATTCTAATTTCGCCACTTGGTCGTCTTTGGGCAAAAGTAATTACGGTGCTATCATTCATTCCTAAATCCCACCATGTTTCTACAGGAATTGATAAATCTATTTCAAAATCAGTTACCCTTTTAGTTTTTTCTAATTCTTCTACCACACTCCCATAATAAGAACCTGAGATTCCAGCTTGAAATGAGCATTCAAATTCTTGATCGTAACTTTCAGGCGACATGGATAACTTCGCAGCATCTAATTCGTCTTGCGGTATTATCTTTGTTTCACTAGCTTTAAAAACACAAGTGAACCAATCCTTTTGAGTTTTAGACTTTTCATGTAAATCAAAAAACCAATTACGACCCATTGGCGTACCTATAAAAATAGCAAAGCCTTTTCTGTCTGATAAGCAAGGGCGTAAAATTGTGTCAAATAAATCTGGGCTAATATTTTGGGTTTCATCTACGATAACTCCGTCAAAGTATTGTCCTCTTATGGCACTACTATTTTCAGCTCCTATTATTTGAATACGGCTATTGTTGACGGAGAAATCTACCCTTAATTCTGATTCATTCCATTTAACACCTGGAATTGTGGCGGAAAATTGTTTCATATAATCCCAAGCGGTGCTTTTACCTTGTAATCTATATGGAGAAATAAAGGCGTATCTTGGGTATGGATTTTTATTTGTTAAAGCAGCTTTAATTAAATGGTTTATTGCAAAGACAGTTTTACCACCTCTTCTATGAACTATAACAACATTAAATCGGTTCACATCACACTTTTTGTGCAAAAATTTTTGAATGTGTCTAGGATTGTATGGAATAACAATTTGTTTCATTTTAAAACAAAACCCTCCCTCTTTAGAATCTTTCTAATGTAATGTAAAATTTGGTTCGCTATCATAAAGTTTATGTTCTTCAACAAATTCTTCTTGTAAAAATTTAGAAAAATCTATTGCTTCATCTTTGTCAGAAAAACCTTGAAAGTGTGTAATTACAATTGGCTTTCCTGTTTCTTTATCCTTTATTATAAAAATTATTGTTTTCAATATAAGATCTTCCATTTCATTTGTTTATACCATCCATTCATTTTTACCAAGACGACATTCGCAAAATTGGGTATCGGCTCTAAAAAACCCCCCTAAATCTGTCGTTCAAAGCAAAAAAGCCTTATTTTTTCAGTAACGATAACTGATGGATTATCAATACTGATGTTTCCGATAATACTGCGTTATCAAACGCTTATTATTTGTTCTTGTTTTGTTCTTATTTTTACTCACATATAAGTAATAATCTTTTTGTGTGTTAATAATATCACTATCATAATAAAATCAACACTTTTAGCGTTGTAAATGTATCACAAAACATAAATATTGTGGTATTTTTGCAACATTATGATTGCCAAGTTATGTTTATTGGTGCTTTATCGTCACCTTTTATAGTTAATTCTGCAGCTTTTCCATACTTTTTAGAACTTATTTTAGAAGCAGACCATTGTGAACTAGCTACAATAATTTTATAAAGATTAACTAAATTTTGTCCTGCTTTTCCATCAATTTCTCCTGATTCTATTTTAGCTTCTAATTCTAATCTTTTATCTTTTAAATTACTTAATTCTAAATCTATGGCTAATTCTTTTGCCTTTTGATATTTGTCCATTAATTCATTTGAAGTAACTAATTCTTTTCGGAAACTAGCCCAAGTGTAATCTATTTCATCTTTTTCAAATACTTGCCGAATCGTTAAACCATCGGCAATAAGCTCTAAAATTCGTTCTGCTAATTTAGTATTTAATTTTCTTTTTCTTCCTGCCATAATTTTTTTAATCCTTTAGGGGGTGGAGGCGGTTATAGAAAGAAAGGGAAAAAGACCGCCTCACACCAAGTAGCTACTAAAATACTAGCTGAAAGGGTTTCGCTAGTAGTCCTTTTGTTTATCATACTATATATAGATTACCAATCAAAAATAGTTTTTGGCTTACGAAATGTTCTAGTATCGTTTGTAATTGGATTTCTTTTTATTATCTTTTTTTCTAATAATCTATCTATAAATAATTCAACGGAAAAAGCACCCCAACATTCCATCTCCCAAATCCACACCATTTGATTTACGGACAATAATCCGCTTTCAAATTCATTGTTTAATTGAATTATAATTTCTAGCTTTTCTTCTTTAGTATAATTATTGAACTTTCTATGTTGTAATGGTTTTCCTTTATAAGTATAGGCAAGGGGGGTTATAGTCGAATCATTGGACATTTAAGTTATTTCTTAAAACCTTTTAATTTCTTAAATCCTTTAATCTTATTATTATTATGAGTATTAGTATTACTCTTCTCAATACTACCGAATTTTTGGGTAGTCAGTTGCCCAGAATTTGGGTAGGGCAAGACAACCTTAAAGGGGGCTTTTAGTTCATAATAATTGGCAGAAGTTCTTCTGTGGATAATTAGGTATTGTTCCTTAATAAGTTCGGCTTTTATGCTTTGCAAGGTATTTAAGGAAATGCCCAATTTATGTAAAAGAGTCTTATTTCGCAAAGTCCGATATTTGTCCGATAAGCTACGCAAATAGCAAAATAATAGCTTGGCATTATTGGATAAATCCTCATCCCAAATTACTTGATTCGGTATCATTGAAAACCCTTTATTTTTCATATTCCCTGCCAGACTATATATACTTAAATATTGGGTAATCAATTAAAAAAATAATTTGATGTTCTTGCTATGTTCTATTGTATTACTTGTACAAGTTTTGTATATTTAAGAATGATTCGTATAAATAATAACTACAAACATAAGGAGCAAATCATGGATCAAGTAATGACTAAAGCAATAGAAACTTTTAAAAATAAAGTTTTTGAAGATTATGCAGGTTTTAATTCAAGAAGCATAACTTCAATTGAAAAAAATACTATTGAAAAAGTACCATCTTATCAAAATGAAGTTAATAAAAGAATAGATGCTAGACTTCAAGAATTTAAAGATGGTTTTAAAATGGTAGAAACTAAATATTATTACAAGTTTCTTAAAGCTAACGGAAGCGGTCAAAGTGTTCATTCTTTTATAGTTAAAGAAGATAAGGAAATAAGAAGAAAGCATTGGAAAAAAGGCGATTTATTGATGGCTTCTTCTTTTAGCCAACCTGCTTTAAATAAACCTAGAGGGAACATTTTAGGGGAATATAAAGTTCAATGGACAGGTCCGCTATATTTGTCTGGTCCAAAAGGATATACTTTATAAATATTAACCAAAAGGGGGGCGAAAGCCCCCAAGAAAGGAATTATGAAAGCTAAAGATTATAAAGGTATTACTAACCTATTAGAACAAAAGAACCCAAATAAGCGATTTTTTGATTTTATGGACTTTAAAGAAACACAAGCTAAAATTAATTCGCCAAAAATATACCAATATCCAATAAAAAAGCATTATCAAGAACCTAAAAGAAGAACTTTTTTTTACATAGGTTTAGGGCTTTTACTTGTATTATGCTTGTATATATCATGGATTTTGATATAAATTTAACTTTAGAAAGGAATCAATTATGCCAAATATAGAACACAACCAAAGGGAAATAATAGCCGTCAACAATGCCGATTACTTTACTTGTATTAATTGGAAGCCGTTAGGAAACAAACAACGATTCGAATTTAATACTAAAGACAAAGCAATTACTAAAGGTAAAGAATTAGTTAAGAACGATAAAAGGGCAAAGGTTTTAATTTATGCCGTTAAGGGTTCAAATTATGCTTTAGTCAAGTCTTTAAGGGCTTAATGAACGCTAGAGATAGGCTTTGGGAAGAACTTAAAAAAATAACCAATTCAACCGATTCGGTAATGGGAATAACTTTTTTGAAGTATCTTTTTAAAGCCAAAGACTATGTTCCTTTAAAAGATTTAAAAGATTGGATTCGCAAGGAAGAAATTAAAAAGATTGAAAAAGAATATAAAGATAAAGAAAGCAATAAAGTAAGGGGAATACATGACAAAAGATGGAACTGAAGAAGTACAAGATTTAGATTTATTTGGCAACTTAATAGAAAAAAAAGTTTTATTAAGGGAAAAATATTTAGAACCACCATTTTCAATATGCGATACAAAGCAAGGAACTTGGCAAAGGCGTAGGCAAAACTGGAAGAATTTAGGAATAGAAAGCGAAGTAGGTAGGGAGGGAACAGACGGAGCTCATTTTGCAGGTCGTCATAGACAAGCCGAAAGAAGCGGAAAGAAACCTGCCGAATCTACCCAAAGAATTTTAGATGTAGGCGAAGTATCTATTTTTGATCCTGCTTTATGCGAAATTTTATATACTTGGTTCGTTGATAAAGGCGGAAGTATATTAGACCCTTTTTCAGGTGGTAGTGTTAGGGGTATTGTAGCCCACTATTTAGGTTGGAAGTATGTAGGTATAGATGTAAGGCAAAGCCAAATAACAAGTAATAAAATTCAAGGGGAAAAGATTTTAGATAAAGATAATCAGCCTAAATGGATATTTGGCGATTCAAATAAGATTTTAGATACTATGATAGACGGCAAGGAAGCTAATCAATTAGAAGAATTTGATTTTGTTTTTAGTTGTCCACCTTATGGTAATTTAGAAATATACTCCGACCAACCTGACGACATTTCAACGCTTGATTATCCTGCCTTTTTGGAAGTGTACGAATCAATCATAGCCAAAAGTTGTAAGTTATTAAAGCAAGGGGCTTTAGCTTGTTTTGTCGTTGGGGAATTTAGAGATAAAAAAGGTAATTATGTCGGTTTTGTTCCAGATACTATTAGGGCATTTACTAAATGCGGAATGAAATATTATAACGAAGCTATTTTATTAAATGCAATTGGTTCGGCTAGTGTTAGGGCTAATACTAATATGAAAAATAAAAAGTTAGTAAAGATACATCAAAATATTTTAGTATTTAAAAAAATATGACAGTAAAAAAAGATTTATATGTTTATAGGGTTTTAGTCGGAACTAAACGAATTAAGAAAATTAGTTTGCAAAAACTATTAAAGCATTTGAACTTACAAATTTTTACTAAAGTCTTTTTCCCTAATAAAGAAGATGCAATTAAATTTATAAAAGAATATGAACAAAAAAATAGAAAAGAAAAAGAACCTAGAAAATCTAAAAAAACAAACTTTAGCTAATATTTTATCATCTAAAGGCGTTGTTTATAGATATTATAAATATAATTATAAAAAAGGGAATCAATCATGCTTGAAACTATCATAGCCATAGAAATTGCTTTATGGATTTTTTATTTATCTACTAATTAAATATCATTAATATTAAATAAATCTTTAATTGGAATACTCCAACATTTAGGTCTATCTAAACCAAAATCTGTTAAATATTTATCTTCTAATTTATTAATAAAGGGAAACCAACCATGAATCGTATAACTATGGTTGCCATCAAAAGTTACTAAAACATATTTAGCTTTTTTTTCGCTAGGTCTTATTATTAAAGTATTATTATTTCTTTTTTCTTGTGTTCTTATTTCTATATCTTTGCCAACATCAGCTTTATCATAACGGCTATAAGTATCGGTATAACTACCATTAAAAAAAACATTTTTAGCTTTACAATAAGCAACTTCGCCCATAGCCCCTAAAATTCCTAAAGATAATGTTTTTTGTTCCGAACCCTTGTAACCATGTCCGAACTTTTTTTTCATTTTTATATTTTCAATATATCTTTTATTAGCTACTTGCGAAGCCATCTCTATTTCATATGGCTCTAATTGAATAATCAAACTTCGTTACCCCAACAATCCCAACCTTTTACCTTTTGCCTAGCAAAAAGCTCTATTCTTGGTAAATCTCCACAAAGATTAACAATATTAGTTCTTACAATGTCAGGTTTTCTTGAATGTTCTCTTCTACTATCAACAATCAATTGTTTTACATTTTTATAAAATCTTTTTGGTTTGCCTCTAGTAGCTAACAAACAGATCTCAGGATTCGATCTTGTCCAATATCCTAAACCCATAAAAAAATTATCGTTTGTTTTATTTTTTTTAGCCCAAGTAAAAGCTATTGTTTTATATTTAAATCCCCATTTTTTAAGTAATTTAAAAGATTTTTCCAAAAAAGGATCAGTAACCCACATAAACAGACAACAATCCACATCAGCAATATCGTCAATATTAAGACCCAATAAATCGTTAAATTCCATACAAGAATAATGCTTTGTAGCGTTCCTATCTTCGCCTTTTTTAGAATAGCTTTTAAAGTACCAAGGTGGATCTGCATAAATAATTTTATACTTCTTCGAATCGTTTAATATCGGTTTTGACTTTACTTTCATCTTGTAACTCCTCTTGTTCTTTTTTTTGTTTTTCGTACTTTTTTAATGTAGTTCCTGTTCCAGAAAATTTTTTCCACCAACATTCAGCACAGTAATCTTTATTGTTTTCCACAACATCTGCATGGATATTACATTCAACACAAGTTCTCATATCTCCGTATATGTTCATTTTTCCCTTTTAAAACGAATCGTTTAATCATAATTAAAAATACATTAATTATTTTTTTATTTCAAATTATTTGTATTGCTTTTAATCAATTTTTGTATAAAGATTCGAATCATGTTAATCAAGATAGGGAAACAATGGAAACATAGAAAGAATGGGGGTTGCTTTACTGCTGATCATCTTTCTCCCTCACAACTAACAAAAAGTCCAGACCAATGGTTTTACGATTATTGCGTTCTTGACGAAAAGGATAGGCGTAAGCGACCCCCTAATATGAAAATGATTTTTGGTGGTATTATAGGAACGGCTTTACAAGATATAGTTGTCCACAAATTATCTATTAAAGAAGTTATGATAGGGAAAAAATAATGTTAGAAAAGATAGCTAAAATGCAAACGGAATTAAGAAATTTCCAACAACATAAAAAGAAACAAGATCAAGTTATAAATGAAAGAGATATAAAAATACAAGAATTAGAAAGTGAATTAAAATCTTTTAAAGACAAAGAAAATATAAAAGCAAAAAATCAAAGTTATTTAGAATTAAAAGTACAAAAAGAAGTTGATCAAATAAATGAAAACAAAAAAAGACAAATGAAAGGGAAAGATGACAAAAACAATAAGTAAAGAAGAAGATAAAAGTAAAGGTTCTTTTAAAGACAGAAGAAAAGAATGTATAGAAAAATTAGATAGCGAAGTTAAAAAATTAGATTTTAAGGGTAAGAATTATCTTACAGTTGCTAGACGACATAACCATTTATTAAAATTTTTTCCAGAATCTAAAATTGATGAACAAGTTATCTTTCAAGATGATACAAAAGTTATTTGTAAAACTACGCTTTATATTGGAGATACTCCTTATAGCGTTGGTCATGCCGAAGAAAGAAGAGACTCTAGTTTTGTAAATAAAACTTCTGCTTTAGAAAATGCAGCAACTTCAAGTTTAGGAAGATGTTTAGCAAGTTTTGGATTACATGGTACGGAATTTGCTTCGGCTGATGAATTAGCAAATGCTTTAACACAACAAAAAGGTGGCAATCAAGATTCAATTGAAAAAGACATAGAAAGACAAGGTACGGAAACTAAATTAAATACTTTGTATTCTAATTGGATAACACAAAACGAAAAAATAGAAGTTCTATTTAAAACTAAACAAGAAAGCATTAAAACAAATGGAGGAACAAATGCAAAATGGTAAGTCTAAAGATTGGGTTTTATTCCCATACAACGCAAGTGATGAAAGAGCTATTAAGATAGATTTTTCAGGTAATACTTTATTAGCTAATGGACAAAAAGGAACTATTTTAGGTTCTAAAGGTACTTCAAAAGATGGCAATACGAAGTTTATAAGAATATTTGCTCAAGTCGGAGTTTTGTTTAAAGGAGATGATAATAAATTTACTGGAAATATTAATGCTCCAGAAATTGCTTCTACACAAAAAAATCTTATTGGTTGGCTTAATGATAAATCTGAAAAACCTAATATTGCAGGTTATCAAAACGATCCGCAAGATAAACCACAAACACAATCTGAACCACAACCACAACCAAAAGATGATGCTCTTGCTTTTTAGTGAAAGTATTCTTTTTAATTTTATGGTTAGTTACACCTAATGGTATTGAAGAAGTAAAAATTCCTTTTGGATATTCTTTAACACCTATTACTTGTGAAGAAATACTTAACGATAAAGTTAAATATAAGTTTATAGAAAATAATGGTTATTATGGTTTTTATAAAAATTTGGTTGTCCAAGCTCATTATTGTATTGATGAGTATGGTAATTACTATGATGGTTATGAAGAAAAATTAGATTGGGAACTAGGCTATGGCAAATAATATTAAAGATATACATCAAATAACAAAAGAATTAGAAAAACTTTTGAAACAAAAAGAAGAACAATATGGAAGTTTTGATGTAACTAGCTATTCTTTTAAAGGTATTTTAGAAAGCATTTTGTCTGCCTATAATGGTAGAGTTGTCGTTTGTCCGCCTAATATCTTTGGAGTTTGTATGACTGTCGTAAAATTATGGCGTTCAATAACGAATCAAAAATATAAAAAAGATACTTATGATGATATTAGCGGATATAATGAATTGAATAGAAAACTTAAAATGAAAGAAAACAATGGGAAATAAAGTACCAATGACTCCAGTTATGTTAAGACTATTGAATTTTATTAAAAAATATGTCAAAAAGAACAAGTATTATCCAACTTATCAAGAAATGGCTAATGGACTAAATTATAAAAGTAAAAATTCAGTTACAGTTATTATTAATAAATTGGAAAAAAGAAACGACATAAAAAAAATAAAAGGATATAGGAGAAATATTGAAATCAATGTTTAAAGTTGAAAAAAATACTATCCAAGAATTAGTCGTAAATTTAAAAGAATTTTTTGTCGGAGCTACTATTGAAGAAGCAACTAAAACAGCTCATGAACAAAAAACACCTAAAGATGACGCTACTATTACAATAACTGACAGGCGTTTTCTTGGGTCAAATATAAAAGTAGTCAGTGAAAAAAAAGATGGCGATACTAGACCCCAAACAAATCAGGGATCTAAAAGTGAAGCAGGGAAAGTGGGTACAAAGAATGAATAAACATAAACAAATGATTCGTTCTTACCAAAATAAATTACCTATTATTTCACAAAGGATTTTAGATTTGGAACAGAAACAAAATAGCATAACTACTTAACTTTTTGCTATTTCATATAAAAGTTGTATAAAGGGCTAGGGGATTTATTGCTCAAATAGAAAGGAAGCATGATTATAATAAATAAAGAAAAATTAAATTTAGAAGAAAAAGAATTTAATTCTAAATTAGGAAAATCCTTAAAAAGTTTAAGGGAAGCAAGAAAGAAAACTCAAACACAAGTTGCCAAACAAATTGGCGTTACATTCCAACAAGTTCAGAAATACGAAAGAGGTGCTAATGCTATTAGTGAATTTAAAGCTAGAAGAATTTGTACTTATTTAGGAAAAGATTACAACTTATTACAGGAGGAAAATGATGTTTACGCCAGTCCAAGACAAGATCAACAAGCTAATACCTGATACAATAGAAATAGAAACTTATAATTACTTATCATCTATTGCGGAAAAATTTATTGTTAATGGACATGAAGCCCACAAAACAATTCCAGGATATGATAAATGCAAACCTGAAATAGAAACTTATAAAGTTTTTGATGGAATAGAAATTCCTGTTCATGGTTACGCTGATTTTAAAGGTGGTATTATAATTGAAGATAAATGTAAATTTCCTAGAAGAGGCAAGGTAAAAAAAGACGGAACTAGATCATGGTCAACCGCTAAACTTCCTGATTCGGTTATGCCAGATCATCTAATTCAAACCGATTTTTACCATTATGCAACAGGATTACCTATTTATATTTGTTATATAAATGAAGAAACATTTAAAGTATTTCATGCTGATAATTATGAATTGTTAAAACCAGAAAACATTATGTCAAGATTGCCACAATTTTTACAAAGGTGCAAAGTAAGGCAAAATCTTTTAAGTGTAAGTGAAGATGTAAATGTAATAAAAAATTATATTCAACCAGACTTTACTCATTTTAAATGGAATAACGAATTAGACCCAGATTATTTAATCAAAGCTAGAAAGTTTTGGAGTAGCTAAAAATCCCATCAGGAAATTATTGTCGCAGCAAATCTAGAGTACCCTAAAAATAGAATCGTCTATTCTTTAATAAAACTTTTTTTTTCTAAAAATTTAAAAAACCTAATTTGATATAATAGGTTTATAAAAAAAATAAGGAGGGAAAATGAGTAACGAATGGAAACACCCAAGCTACTATAAAGAGTTAGCAAAGGTAAGAAAAGAGTTTGAAGAAAAAGAAAACTCTAAAACTAATAAAGAAGAAAAAAAGGGGGAAGAAGATGAATAAATTTGAAATAGCAGGAAATCCTACTATTGATAAATTAGCAAGTCAATTTGGGATTGTAATAGAATGTTATGTAAATGACATTTACGAAGTTTGGGTTTATAGAAGAAAGTCGGCAGACTTTGTTGTTCATAATCCTTTATATAAAGGTAAATGTACTTATATTTCTATAAAAAGAAAAGATAAAAAAGCCATACATGATTGGCGACATTTTCAAAAAATTAAAAATGAATTAGTTGGAAAAGAAGTTGAAGCTATGGAAATGTATCCAGCTGAATCAAGGTTACATGATTCGGTTAATCAATATCATTTGTTTTGTCTGCCAAAGGGAACTTCATTTAAGTTTGGTTGGTTAGAAAGATGCGTTGATTATACGCCCAAAGAGGGCGGTTATAATAAGCCTGGTCAAAGAGGATTATAATTGTATTGGGCGGTTAGAAATAATCGCCCTACCAATTAAATTTAGAAGATTCATTTTCATAAGTCTTATCTTCGTCTGCTTTTTTCATGCAAGAATAATGGGCATGACCTTTAGGATAAAATGAAACAAAAGAATCGGTACTTAAAATATTAATTTTACAATATTTACATTTACCAATATCATTTACTTGTTGTTTTTTTTTGCCCACCATCTCCCCAGCTCAACTTAATGAACTACACCTAATATTATGAATTTCTTTTGTATGCTTTAGCACTTATGGTACTTTTCTTTTTAGACCTACTTTTACCTGCCTTTTTTCTTTTATTGACATAGTACCAGAGTCCTTTTTTTACAATTTTTCCATCTTTTCTTTTATGAAAACCTTTTTTCATAATTATTTTTTCTTCTTATTTTTTTTCTTTTTCTTTTTGTTCTTCATTGGTGGTCTTCCTTTTTTGCTTCCGTAAGTTCCTTTTCCGTATGGCATAGTTATTTCCTTTTGTTTTTATGTTTATTGTTACCCATATACCAATCTCCAGGTTCATAGTTCCATCTTTTACCATGATGACCTCTTAAATCGGCATACAGCATTCTAGCTTTCACTATGAATTTTAAAATACTTCTTACCATTTTTTGCAAGACCAGTATCTTGCCGTTAATTTATTATTAGCCGTACTACATTTATGTCTGGCTCTAAAACTCTTTCGTCTTGCTGGATTAGATTTTTTAATAGTCATATTTGCATCTCCGTATCTAATCAATCTAACGGTGCTTCCAGATTTTGCAAGAACAGCAAATTTCTTTGTTTTAGTTCTAGCTCTTTTAGGTTTATTATAACCAGAAAAACTTTCGCCTCTATAATTTATAGCCATTCTTTGTAGCCGTCTTTATCTTTTATTAAACTCATTTTTCTATTATCGGAAGTTTTGTAAGAACAATGAATCCACCCAGAATTAATATCTGATTCGTCATAGTACTCTAATATTAACTGATCAAAATTCATACTCTGTTTTATGTATTCGGCTGTTTTTTTATTATCATAACCAATTATCTCAAAGTCTGCTGCTTCTCCTTTACAATGTTGGCTAGTAGCTTTTGATCCTAAAATTTCACATAATTGTTCTGAACGAAATCCGCTTGTTATTTTAATTGGTGATTCATCAAAATGTTCCCTTAAAGGTTCTAAAATAAACCTACATAAATTTATAAGATTATCTTTTTGTAAATTACTAGGAGTGTTATCCAAACCATGCCTTAAAGCTGTTTGTGATTGTGTCATTTCTTTTAATGAAAAATGTTGTGTTAAATTCATAATTCTTTTACTCCATAAAAATATTCATGCTTGAATGGTACGGCTTTCCATTCTTGATGTTTTTTGAACTTATTTCTGATACCATAATCCTCAGCATCTTTCAAAGTTAAAAAGATTTCTGCAGTAAATAAACGCCAAAGTTCTTTGTCTTTAATAACAACGCCAAACATTAAGCATTTATTTTAGGTTTTTCAAGGGGAGTTATCATTTGGCTACAATCAAATTTAAGATATATACCATGCTGATTTATTGATTCGCTTCCTATTTCAATAGTTTTTTCCATAGATTTTTTATAACCATCAACCATACAAGAATAAGAATCGTAATATATTTCTTCAAATGTAAAAGGTTCAAGGCAAGTATTGGCTACCGAAGAACACATTACAATAGTTAATAAGATATTCATTTTGTTTTATTTGTTACTAAATGTTTAATTATGCTTGTTGTTGGGTTTATATCTATTTGCTTACAAGAAACCAAACATAGAAAAAATATAACTAATAGTTTATTCACTAGGTTTTATTTTATCTTCAAGTTCTTTAATTTTCTTGTTAGCTTGTTCTAAATCGGTAGAAGTATGTTCTAACTTTTGTAAGCAACGCTTATTAGCAGCGTCTTTAGATTTTCCTGCGTCTTGCAACTCTGCTACTTCTTGTTTTAAAATTCTAACTTGGTCTTTATATTCGTTTATTATTTCTAAACTTTCAGACATATAAAAATATTATTTTGGTTTTTTCATAATATCTGCACCCTTTAATCCGTAAATTGCAGATACAACTCCGATAAACAGAGCTTGATACCAGAATGGCATATTATTAAAATATTCAAAAAACATTTCAACTTTTGCCATTATTTCTGGATCTTCAGAAAAAATAGACCAAATTAATAACATTACTGGTGCGGACACCAAAATTAATACAAACTCATCTTTCCACCCTTGTTGGTTATTATTCATAACAGCTTGTTTGTATTCTAATTCACCTTTTGCCATTCTTTCCGCATGAGTAGTTTCTGCGTCTGCCATAAGCATTTTGGTCTTTTGTCTTTGCTTGTAAATATGCGAACCTGCATTTACAGCTAATTTTATTGCACTTAAAATTGGGAAAGCCATATTATCTTTTACCTTTTTTTTTAGTTAAATTACATGATAATTTTATTCTTTGTCTCCATAAAAAAGCATACATTTTACTAACTATTCTTTCTAAAATATAAAGTATTCTTACAATTATTTTCATAACAATACCTCATAAATTATTTTTTACCACATTTACAATTATCACAAATACATAAATCGCTATCATAATGATGCAAGTGTAAAGTATCTTTACAATGACATTTACAATGACAATCTTTACATATTCTTTTTTTTCTTTTCTTTTTTGGTTTAGGTTTTTCTACTACTAAACTATTTATTTTTTCAGATAAATCATCTATCCAAGATAAAAATTTTATTATAAATTTATCTAACATTATTTATCCATTAATCTATCCATATGAGCATATATTCTGCCCATTTGTTTATCAATATTTAAAAGTTCTTGCATAACCATAGATTGTGTTGTTCTTAATTCTACAACCTGTACTAATACCCAAGTTGATAAACCCATTAAAATTGTAGCTACAATAGGTATTAAAAATTTATAGTTATTTTGTTTCATTATTCTGGCTTTGGTAATTTATAATTTTTTGGTGGTAATAAAATTTTATCTCCCATTATCTTAACATTTGGGTTTTCTTTTTTATAATTATCTTTCATATTATCCCAAAGACTTTTATCATCTGATGGTCTAGTATTATCTTTTGTAGGGGTAACTCCTCTACATTTAGAAACTAATAATCTAAAGTTTTCATTGTATGCAAGACTTGGATTATTATTAACCCTACCGCACATCTTCATTAGTTCTAATTGTTGTTTGATTGCTACATTTTCTTTTATAGTTTTGCAATCTACTCCTAAATATTTTCTGTAAGTAAAACTTAATCTATAATTTTCACTATCACTATCATAATTATTGCTGTCGCTATAATGTCTATAATCATTATTTCTATCTTCTTTTTCTACCCTAGTTTCAAAATCCCCACATCTTGCACCATATTCATTTAAATATTCATTCCTAGAATTAGATTGACTTGTAAATCCAATAAATAACAGTAAAGTAAATAATATAAGTACCAAGTATTTCATAAAGCATAAATTCCTATCTATTTAAATCTTTAATATCGTAACTATGTTCTCTTACCTGATCAGCTAAATTTCTATAAAGGTTTTCTGCCATTTGCCAAGTAGATTCAGCTGAAGTTAATCTTGTATTCATGTCGGTTAATTCTTTTTGTGCTATTTTTAATTCACTTTCTAATTTTACAATAGTTATCTTACTTGCATTAATAGTTGTTGTTAAATTTAAAACATACTTAACCGAAGTAAATCCCCCAACTACTATTGAAGCAACTACTGGAATAAATATAAAATTTTTTTTTAATAAGTCTGCAAAGTTCATTTAGCTAATTTACCTTTATTAATTCCTTGTTTTATAATATAATCTTGTGTTCCATTTGCACCTGTATTTACTTCTTTTTTTAAGTTTTTAAACAATTGCATTTCTTTATATTTTTTTTCAAGTTTTTTTTTAAAGTTAATTAATATTTTATTATCTCTCATAATTTAATCTTTATAAATGACACTTAATAATTTAATGCCTAATTTTTTTTGTTGTTTCGTTGGAGTCCTATAAATTTTTTTTGGACTTTTTAATTTGATACCTTTTTTATACTTGCGATAAGTTTGTGTCTTAATATCAATTAATTCTATTTTACCATTTTTATCTACTATAACAATATCAAAAGGGCAACTAGGATCACAACTTTTAGCTACAAAATATCCTTGTTTTGTTAGCTTTGCTATTGTTTCGTATTCTCCAACAGTACCTTTAATAGAAGTTTTTTTTTGTCTTTCAGAGATAAGTTTTTTATCTAATATCAAAAGAATTATTTAATAAAGTAATTATAACCACTTGTTACTACTGTTGCTAAAATTAATAATAGCCAAACAGCACCTTTCCCTTTATTTATATCTTCCCTTAATGAAGTTGTTTCCGTTTTAAGTCCTTGAACTTCTTTTAATAAAAAATCTATTTTAACTTCAGTTGCGGACTTTCTTGCCATTTTACTCTTCTTTCTTACCTTGAATCATTTGCAAATATTCGTAAATAAATTGTCTTGTTTCTGAATCAGCATTTGCCATTATAGTACCTAATTTTCCTATATGTTGTAAAGTAGCATCCATTCCTTTATTCCCAGCAATTTTAATTCCTTGTGATAACCATTTTATAAAATTAGGATTAGTCATTAATTTAGCAGTTACATTTGCCGTTCCTATTACTATTGGTAAAGATAATAAAAATTGTGGTTGCCCCATTACTGCCATACCACCACCACCTATAAATGCAAATTGACCTACTAATCTATCTGCAGTTCCGCTAGGGTTTTTAAATGTTTTTCCACTTTGTCTTATATATGAAGAAATATTAACTATATTATCTAAATCTTTAATCATTTCTTTTGTCCAACCACTACCTGAAAATAATTCTTTTTTTGCAGGGTCAGATAATTTATTCCAATTCGTTAAAAATGTTTCTGAAGAAAATTTACCACTAGCCTCAACTACATCTCCACCAATTGTTTGACCTGGTTGTAATCTTCCCATTCTTTCTAATAGATTAGATAAAAATACTTTATAAGACGCTTCGCCACCTTCTGTTTTTAATATAGATTTTTTAACAGCTCTTATTCTTGTAACACCTTCTTTTCCGCTATTAATTAATGTTGAAGCTATTTTATCTGGATCTGCAATATTGATAATTGGTTTTAAATAATCGTCTATTCTTTTTAAGCCTTTTTCATAAAATTTATTTGCATTATTTATTGATTTTTCTGCAATAGAGCCACCATATTTTTTTGCAGCAATTTTTAAATCTTCGCTTAATGCACCATAAATTAATTTTAATTGTGCTTTACCGACATCAGGAATTATATCAAAAGAAGCTAATTTACTTCCTATTTTTTGTTTAATTCCTTTGACAGCTGCATAAGGAAGTTGTCCACCATTTTTAGCAGCATCTTTTGTTAAATTTTCTAATAAGTCTGTTAAGAATTGGTTTTGGAATTGTGTACTTGTAGCGTCAGCACCTTTTATTGGCGAAACTAATTGTTTTAAAGTTTCTATTGTTCCACCTTTTCCTGTGCTTGGATTTATTTTTCTTGTTAAATTTATTAATGCTTCAGGTTTTATATATTTATCAACTTTACCAAATAACACTCCAGCTCTAGAATTAAACATACCTATAAAACTTTTAGGATTATTAACTCCATTTAAAGCACCTAAAATTGTTTTACCTACAACAACTTCATCAGGAATTGCTTTTCCTATTAAATCTTCTGCTATTGACAATGATTTTTTTCCTAGTTGATCTTGAGCTTTTAGAGCAACCGAAGAAATACGACCTGAACCTCCAGGAATGTTACCTAAAACCATTTCAACAGTTTGTAGCCCTCTTTTTTGTGTTACTTGTCCTAAAGAAGGTGTTACCCCAGCATCAATATAATTTTTTAATCTACTTGCTGTTTCTATACCTGTTTTTCCAAATCCAGTTATTGCACCTTTTAGTGGTTTTAAAATTAATGGTGCTACTGCTTGTCCAACAGAACCAAAAGCAAAATCAGTAGCTCTTTGAGCTGCCCATTCTTTATTTGTTCTTAATATTTCAGTTCCAAATTTTTGACCAACTCTTTCAAATAATTCAGCTCCAGCTGCCATTCCAACTCCTGAACCAACTACTGCACCTGCAGCCGTTCCAGCAACAGGAACAACGCTTCCTACTGCAGCTCCTTTTACTGTACCAATCATAGAACCAACCATTTCGGTAGCTTCTTTTCCTAAATCTATTGCGTCTGCAAGATTAGTTACATTTTTATTATCTAATTGAAATTTGTTACCATCACTATCGGTGACTATAAAATTGTTTCCCTCTAAAGGAACAACATTATTATAAAATTTTTCTAGGGTTGCTACTTTAGAAGCCATGTTCGGTGCAGCTTCTACAAGAAATCTTACTTTATTTGGAACTTCATTTAAAGATTCTAATTCTTTTTTTCTATCTCTTGGTAAGACACTTGTTGTTCCAATTATACCCATTATCGTAATCCATCAGTTACTATAAAATCTTTACGACCTGGTACTTGGAAAAAATATTTACCATCTTGGTAATCAACAAGTCTTGCACCTGGTGGTAATCTTTTTGTACTAAAAGTTTGTTTTTTAGCACCTGGAGCAGCTGTGTCTTTAACGGATTCAAACCTTGGTCTTATATCTGAATCAATAAATATATTATCAATATTTAATCCTTGATTTGCTGCAATTTGCCCAAAAGAATTTTGAATATTGTCTAAACCTTGTTGTTGTTGTTGATATAATCCTAAAGCAACTTCTTTAAATTCATTTCTTTGATCTTTGGTTAATCTTTCTCCTCTTAAAACTTTGTTATGTAAATTCCAAAATTTTCTATAAACCCCAGAAGTATTTTCTGCCGTAGCAAATTCACTTTCTCTAACAACCGAACCAGGGTCTAAAGTTTTCATAAATGTAAATATCGCAGCCAAATCTCCAACCCCATCATTTGCATCTAAACCTGAAAATAATTTAGTAACTGATTGTGTAGCTGAATCAAATTCTTGGACAACTTTATTACCTATATATGAAGTTGCTAATTTTTCTTCTCTATCTTGAATGTTTTTTTTAAAATCTAAAATAGCTTTATTTCTATCTTTTTTTATTTTGTAAGTATCATCTATCTTTTTTAATTCCATTTGAATAACACCTTGTGCTGCAGCACTTGGAAAAGCCTCTGCCACATCTTTAAAAGGATGATTGTCTGGAAGTGAATCAAAATAATTTCTTTGTTTTTGTGCTAAATCTCTTGCCTTTTTATTTTCAGCCATTTTATTTTTCATTTCTTCCATTTGCATAAATTGACTTTGTAATTGTCCTGTTTGTTGTAAAGCAGGAGCAAAAGAACTAAATGGGTCTTTACCTTGTATTCCTTGTCCAATCATATTAGCACCAAGAATTAAATTAGGATTAATATTATTAAAACTACCAAAGAAACCTTTATTGTTACTACTTAATAATCCATTATTAGGTGCATTATTTTTTACAATTCCATCTGGTGCTACAGAATTATTTCCCATCATATCCATTAATTTTTTTTGTCTAAATAATCTATCAAAAATACTCATTTTATATTAATCCTCTTGTTTTCATATAATCTATATTATAGGGGTTATTGGCTAAATTAGTAGCCGTATAACCGCCATAGGGGGCTTCTGAATAGCCGAATTGACTAGACAGGGGGGTTAGTGTCATATTAATATTAGCTTTAGCTGTTTCGTAAGCTGTTTGGACATCAGATGTTCCAGAAGTATCTAATCCAGCAAAATAATCATTAACCATAGAATTTTGCGGAGTTGTATTTCCTATAATATTTGCAGCTAAAGGCGTAAGTTGATTTACGGCATCTCTATCATTATCACTAACATTACCTGTCATATAATTACCATCATATTTAAAATCTCCAGATCCGTCTGGATTGTATCTTATTGTTTTTCCAGTATATCCTAATAATTCTAATGCTTTATTATTTTTATATGAATCGGTTACTCCTCTTATCATAGTTCCAATAATACCACCAGATTTAGCAACTGTACCTAAAGGATTATTTGATAAATCTCCTGCAAAGGTAGAAGCCGTTTCGTCTATTGATGAAGTGAATTCACTATATTTTGTTTGATCTTTAATATTATTAAAAGCTAAATCTAAATTTTCTAAAACAAAATCAGATTCTATATTTGATAACTTACTTCCTTTTAAATCAGAATTAGATAAGGCTTGTAATTGATTTAAAGTATTAATTTTATCTTCACTAGAAACTGCATTTGAATTTAAAAATGCTTCTAAATTAGCTGTTTGATATTGTTCAGTATTAATTATACCTGGGCTTTGTGTAATAGTAACTTGTTTAGTTTCTGGATTATAAAAAGAACTTTCTATTTTTCCTAAACCATAACCAGAATCTATATCAACATCTCCTGTGTATGCTTCTGTTTCGTAATCAAAATTATTAGAAATAACTCCTGGTGGTAATTTAGGATTAGGTACTACATAATTATTTCCATTATCATTTGAAGATGTTGTAGTTGTTGTTGGTTCTCCATAATAACCAGAACCCACATCAAATCTTGAATGTCCAGTATCTGAACCTTGATTATTATTGTTGTTGTTGGTATTTCCCCCATAATTTCCACCTGAAGAAGCACCACCTGCTGGTCCATCATTTGAACTATTACCACCAAAGCCGTCACTAGCATCTCCAAAACCATCAAAACTTAATATTCCAGAAGCACCTACATTTGGTTGATTGTTCATTAATGAACCATGTAAATTAGCTTCTAACAATAAATTTTTTTCAGCGTCTGTTATATAAGATAATTCAGTTGGTGGGCTATCTTCTGCAGATTGCCAAAATTTAGGGGCGGTAACTTCTTCTGTTTTACCTAAATAATTTCTTACTCCACCTTGCATATCAAAGTTTTTATTTAGTAACATTTTTATTTCCTTATAAAATTATTGAAAGAACACAAAAAATAATTATACCAAAAATCCATTTACTAGGTTTAGCGTTTATATTTGTTTCTATATCAAAAATTATTTTTTTAATTTTATTCATTATAGTAATCCTCCTAAAAATCCTAATCCACCACCTATTAATGCACCTGGTGCACCAAACATTGAACCCATCATAGCTCCACCAGCTGCGGTTGTTAAAGGGTTAGCTTGTGTATTTACCGATTGTTGAGTTACAGGAAATCCTGCTGCAATTGGCGAAACTAAACCTGCGTATTGTTGTAAAGATTGATAAGGTGCTAAATTTTGTTGTCTTGTTAAATTTTCTAATTGTGAACCTGTTTGCATTAAAGTAGGAGCATTTGCTGCGATTGAAAGTTGTCTATTTCTTTCTTGTCCATATTCTCCAAACGCCAAAGGTAAAGCTGCTTGAGCAACTTGTGAAGTAATTTGTTGTTGCGACATTGGACTACCTGGAGTTCTTCCTGCAGCACTAAATTGAGAATTTACATTTGTTGCAATATCTCCAGCTGTTTTTTGTAATAATGGAGATAAAAAAGGATTTAAATATTGTCCACCAAGAGTTGCTGCAAGTTGTTGATTTGCTGCACCAGCCATTGTTTCTTGTTGGGCTAATCCTGTTAAAGTTTGCTGTGTCGGTGCAACATACCCTGAAGCTGCTACGCCTTGATTATATAAATTTCCTGATTCACTTATTATTTGATTTAAAGCTGGTTCAGCTGGTGCGTATGGTTGAACACCTGTATTTTGAACTGAATTACCGCCTGAACTTCCACCGCCAAAACTCATATTTTATCCTCTTGTTTAATTTGTTTTTCTAAAACAATATGGGTTCTTTTATACCCATAATTATTTAAAACTTTTTGCCAACCAGGTCTTGCAATCAGCTCTAACATTTTGCAATCTTCTTGTTTAGCAAATTCTTCAATATCTTTGACAAGATACTGCCATTTTTGTCTTTGCCTACCTGTCATAATGTAAATATGACAAACTTTCCCTAATTTTCTTTGTATTATTTCGGTTACTACAACGCCAAAATATTTGTCAATTGTTTTGTCTTTGTCTTTATCCCAAAGCACCCAAACTTGAAATTTGTCTTGTTTGGCAACTTCTAAAACAAAATCCGAATCAGTTAGTTGGTTAGAATAAGCCAAAGCGTCTTTAATATCTTTTTCAATTAAACTCCAAACTTTGTCTAATTGTTCGCTAGGTATTCTAACTAATTTCATAAATACTATATAAAATGCTTAAATACAATAATATAGTTAAGCACTCTTTTCATCAAATATTTCTAACAAAGAAGCAACAACAACACATCTATTTGCATGACCAGCTGTTAATTGTAAAACTTCATTTTCCGACATTACTAAAGGTTTATCTAATAATTCAGTTGTTGAATATCCTGTTAATGATTTATTTGTATAAATATTAAAAGCGGTTGCTCCACCAGATGGATTGCCATTATATAAAATTACGCTTAAAGTTGTTGATTGATTTGTTTTTTCATTAGCTATTAATGATTTTAAAATAGCCGTTCTACCACTAGGAACTGTATATAATGTTGTAGATGAATTAGTTGTTAAATTTAATTTTTGGTTCTTGTAAGAATTAGCCATGATTATCTAGCTGTACATGGTACATTGTTTGAACCTACAATGCTCTGACCAAATGCCATGTAGATATAATCTCCAGTTCCATTACAATCTGATGCTTGATTTCTCCATTTAAAACCATTAGATAAAAAATCAAATCCATCTGTTGTTTGTTCTGCTGAAGATGCATTGGCGTACATTAAATTTAATGTTTCATTTCCATAAGCTGTTCTTTTATTATCTCTTAATTGCCAACCACCAGTAGCACTAGTTTTTTTGACCATAATAAATGCAGGAGAAAATCCTGTGTAAATAAATGTTCCATCAGCATTATTATTACCTGTGTAGCTTCCAAATTTTGAGTAGCCTTGTACATTTGCGAAACAGTAGGCAATCATAGGAGCAGAACTTGCATTTACTTCAACAGCATTACCTACACTAAATACAGTATTTGTTGGTGTTGTACTATTCCATCTATTTGCTGCTGTAAATTTTCCACCAGTACCA
>Ga0222716_10000399_pt1 | contig 37350 bp, 35 predicted proteins | sample C33_13DmetaG_FD_165044 | JGI IMG/M metagenome (GOLD analysis project Ga0222716, IMG submission 165044) | Estuarine water microbial communities from San Francisco Bay, California, United States - C33_13D | ecosystem: Environmental > Aquatic > Marine > Unclassified | place: USA: California... | reverse complement strand
ATTCAGGATCAGGAAGGCGACGTAATGTCGGTCTTCTGGAACAAGAATGATACTACTCGCCAGCTACTCCACGGTTCTACTATTCTAGAGGTTCCAGCCAGTGGTGGTTCGGGCAATGTATCTAATTGGGATAGTACTCAGATCTTCGACATCAACAACGACATCGATTGTCTTGGAGATATGTATCTTCAGCTTTCTCTTGATGGATCTGAAGTTAGGGTCGGCAGCGGTCAACAATTTAAGTTCAGAGCTCAAGAAATCGCTTCTTACATTAAACGTGTAGAATTTCAGGTAGGTACCCAGATTTGGCAAACTATTGAAAATCAGGACATTATGGGTCTTGCAGCTACTGAAATGTCAGAGGGTGTATACCGTGATTTTAGCAATCAGGCTTCTGGTAGATTTTTAATGGACGGTTTAGCTCTAGCCACAAGCTATGATGGTGTTGATAAAAAATTCAAAGATCCAGAACCGTTGGATATCGGTTATAATGACAGGGTTGCTTTCATCCCCCTTAAAATGTTTACAAAGAGTATTGCTCCCGAACTTCAGCATTACAGTGAAAAGACAGAAGGTGGCTACTTAATGGCGGCGGCTCCAAATCAGCAGGTTAAAATTAAGGTTTATATTGGCCCGCAGCCGACTGATGCCGCCGACCCCGACAATCTTGTACCCAGTTATAAAATAAATGTACAACTATATGCTAAGAACATAGTTATGTGTAACGAAGAGCGAGAGCAAATGAAGGCTATGCCATTAGGCATTCCAAAGCGTATTAAGACTACTCAGAATGCTTTTGTTAATGTTTCGGATAAGCCCGGTCCTCAAGTTATCGACATTGATCACTTTTCGCTTTATGCATCGCATCTGCTAATTACTTTCCCTAAGGCTATGTACGATAAGATTGATACTGTAGAACTTCTTCTTAACTCTAGCTCTTTCTCCGGAGAGCTTCCAATTTCTCTTCTTGAGATTATTTCTTCCTCAATGAACTTGTATAACAATAACTACATCGTAGACGGGCAAGACATTGATAAATACGATACTATTGTATTTCCACTAGCCTCCCGTGCTTATTCGGGTTCGTCGGTGCCTCTTAACCGCTTTGACAATATTCGTCTAAAGATTCGTCACACAAACGCCTCTACTACCACAGACAATTTCAACATAACTTGTGTTGGCGAGACTACTGCTCTTTACAAGGGTGGTGCTGCTTCGCTTGCTATGTATTAAACAAATGTAAATGAAAAATGTAATGTATCAAAAAAGAACTAATTTTAATTTTATTACGTATTAAATTTAAAATTATTTTCTTTTATATATTTAAATAAATACAATATGTCTGGAGCTGTAGCCGCTCATGCTGCTTATAACGGAAGTGGTACTCAGGGCCTCGCCGTTACTAACAAGATTCAGGATCAGGAAGGCGACGTAATGTCGGTCTTCTGGAACAAGAATGATACTACTCGCCAGCTACTCCACGGTTCTACTATTCTAGAGGTTCCAGCCAGTGGTAACAATGGAAACGTTGACTTTAGCGGTACTAAGATTTTTACAATTAACAATGACATCGACTGTCTCGGAGAGCTATATCTCAATATGAAGGTTACGATTAAGGATAATTTTGAGACCTTACCAGCTACTTTAGACACGACCGCCGTCGCCATAGGCGGTGAGGTCAAGACGCTCGTAGTCACTTCCAGCGCGGAAGGCGCCGGTTACGCGCAGGACGATGAACTTACACTTGTCCAGAGCGGCAACTCGTCGGCCAAGCTCAGGGTTGCCACTGTCGACGGCAACGGGGCCATCCAGACTGTCGAAGTCATCGATGGTGGCGGTGGTTACACCGTGGCGACCGGTTTAAGCGCTACGGGCGGGTCGCCGACCACTCCTGCCACGTTTGACATAACCGCGGTGAGCGGTTCGGTTAGAAGTGTCTCCGTCGCCGCGTCCGGTGGCGGCTCCGGTTACGCGGTGGGCGATGAAGTTTCAATCGACGGCAGCACGAATCCTAACAAAGCCCGTGCCATAGTGACCGCGGTTAGTGGTGGTGGGGTCACGGGTATTACACTCATCGATGGTGGGTTAGGTTACACCGCCGACACAGGATCCGCAGCGAACACTACAAACGTGACGTCAGGTGCGACAGGCACTGGTCTCAAACTCGTCACCACCGTGACCAATGGTACTTCCGCCGCAGTTTCGTTTGTTACAAAAAATCCAAAGCTTAAGTTCAAGCTAGGTGCTCTAACAAATATCATAGAACGCGTTGAGTATCAGGTTGGTACCCAGATTTGGCAGACTCTAGAAAAAGACGACGTACGTGTAGTATACAACACCGAGTTGTCTGAGGCTGCTTACAATACTGTTTCTAGAAGAGGTTCCCCATCTAATACGCCGACTGGCGAGTATGACGTAACCGAACCTGGCACGGGTTGGTACACAGGCGGATTCGCGGCGGGAAATGGCAAGGAAGTAGACGTTACATTCATCATTCCCGCTTTAACCAAGACACTTGCTCCTCAGTTAGAAAACTTTACTAATATATCCGAGAGCGGTTATCCACTTGCTGCGGCTCCTCATCAGTCTGTTAAACTCAAGATTTACCTTGCAAACGTCAATAATGTAACTATTACTGGTACCGCCGGCGCGGCGCAAGCGGGTGAACATCATGTTTTTGATGTAGTAGATTCGCCATACCTATCTACTGTTTCATTTCCGGCTCTGCAGTCGGGCACCATAACGGCCGCCGCCGCGACGCCCGCCACTGTCATCGGCAAAGCTCCAGTTAATATAAAGTCTATTAAGCTCTACGCTAAGCACATTATCATGTGCAATGAAGAACGTGAGCAGATGAAGATGATGCCATTAGGTCTTCCAAAGCGTCTTAAGATGTCGCAGAATTCTTTAGTTACTGATCTTGCTAACGTCACTAAGAAGACTATTGATCTAGATCACTTCTCGCTATACGGTTCGCATCTTATTATCTCGGGTAACCTTGGAAAGGATGTCTATATTAAGAACGCGGAACTCAAGTTGAACTCGTCTTCTTTCTCAGGTGTGCTACCCGCTCAGATGTTAGATTATGCAGCCGCTTCTTCCCTTGGTCTATACGTCAATCGTAATATAGAAAACAAACAAACTGAGGCTCTCGATGGCGTAGGTATTCTTGTATTCCCTCTTTCAAGCTCTGCTTATTCTGGTTCTTCTGTCCCGCTAAATCGTTTTGATAGCATTCGTCTAACTCTAGAATTTACCGCGGCGGCGTCGCCCAGCGCTTCGCCATACATTAGCATCACTTGCATTGGTGAGACCACTGCTCTATTCAAGGGTGGTGCTGCTTCGCTTGCAATGTACTAAATTAGATGTGTAATTTAAACGTGTAAAATAATTCGTATGTTAAATAATATAAATAATTATATTTTACTTATATTAATTAACGCCATGGGAAGAGGAGCTCATGCTGCTCACGCCGCCTATAATACAAGTGGTACACAGGGTATATCAGTTACAAATAAAATAAATCCAGAAGAAGAAATACATTCCGTTTTCTTAACTCATAACGACACTTCTAAACAAATATTACACGGACACAACATTTCCGAAATGACGTGTGCTGGTAAAACAGAAGGTATAACTTCTGAAAGATACAAAATTTTCACACCAGACGAAAACAGTGATATGCTAGGAGACATCTATTTGAATTTTGAAATGGATTCGGAGATATCAGATTTTGAGTTTGTTGACACGGCACAATCAGTTGAATATCCTCTTCAAGATTTATCACAAGAAGACCTCACAACATCTTTTACTGTAGCAGGGGCTGAACTTAAATCTATGGAATTAGATTTAACCACTCGCGAAGTGCCACCCGTAGAGAGTCTTACTTTAAATATGAGAACCGTTAATAAAATTAAAACCTTTAAAACTGCAGGTCCTATCTTTCAAGTTGCTGTAGGTCGCGATGATAATTATAATATTGCCTTGAGATATTTTGGGTCGCCAAATCCAAACGAATATGGTTTGTGGTACCATATGAACATTTCACAATTTGTTGAAGTTAATGATGTTATTTACGACCCGGAGTTCATAGACCCCCAATACGACTACGGTTTAGAATTAGGTTCTTTAATATACGGGGGTTATCTTCAGGAAAATTTAATAGGAAAAAGTTCTGGACTTTATTTTAGAAACCTTTACGATAGTTCTCCAAGCTTCGAATTTACCAGTGAAGGTGTCTTTGCAACTTCGCCGACTCCTGTACGAGAACTTGCTTTAAGATCCAACGAAACCGAAGTCATTGCATCGGACTCAAGTGTCCTCGAGGGAAACCTACATCTTTACACACTTTATGTAACAGTAAATACGTTAAATTATAGACCTGAGTCTGGATTTATTGTATCGGGGAAAAAATATGATGAACCTAATATAAATACCTCTCATATATTGACAAGACATCCGACTGTCTCTCTGAAATATACTATTACCGGCTTAAATTTTGATGTGATACATGATGCCTACTTCGTATTATTTGAAGAAGATTTTAATTCAGAACGAGAAGTGTCGTCAATTTTAAATGTAAATGATAATGGAACACAGAAAACTCTTTTATCATGTGGAACTAGATATAATACATTGTTAGGTTTAGATACATCAGGTTTAATCATAAGAAGCTACGACAACGGTGAAACGTGGAAGCACGTTAAATTCTACTATGGTTCTTCATCAGCCGCAAATAACACTCAAGATGGAATCACACGACCGACTGCCGCAGTCGGCGATCTTGCGGAATATGATTTAGGAATTTATGTGCCGCCAACCACGCCGTTTGACTTCACGACGCACGATCCAGATTTTAAATACTTCATGCCAAAAGTTTCACGGCTTCATACAAATGACACTGGTGTCTGGACGGCTATAGGTCAGCAGGGTATACAATCTGCTATATTAGAGGGGAGTGATCCAGAGACAAATAGGGATGAAAACGATAAATATAGACAATTTGTATTCAGATCTATTGATGACGGTGAAACATGGCACCCAATTAGACTATTTGCATTTCCTGATAATCGTGAACTTAACAACGTTCAATTTAATTCAATACTTGTAGATTACGTTACAATTTATTCCACAGATCAAGAAGATTGTAAAGTGTTGATGTCGGTTCCTCCAAATACTACTATGGTATCTACTTTTGGCGACGACAACGATTTGAGTAAGCACATTCCAACAGGTGAAACAGTCCCCAAGACGTACGATAGAGAGAGTTATGTTTTAATGACTATTTTGAATTATATTGGATTAAACCCGACTATTACGCCAATACCAGCAATAACAGCCACTACCTTCTCGCCGCTGCTACGTACATCTCATATGATAACTCCTTACTACTACGGTGAAAACGAGGCTATAAATGATACTTATTTCGGACTTTATGATCTTACAGATTTGTGGAATCCTTCTGCGACACCGATCCTAAATGATATCAAGTACACCTTTTTAGGTGCTATTTCTGACGGTAGTAGAGATATTCTTTTTGGAAAAAATGAAGAAACCAAGGACACTTTTTGTGGTATAGTAACAATAACATCTCATAATGCCGGTCCTGAACATCAAGACCGCCTCCCGCTGAGCCCCCACCGATCCCCGATTAATACTATCACAGTTAAATTAGGTATTGATAGAATTATACAGAATATGGTTTATACAAAATTAGGTATAACAGCATTTCTAAAAGATTCTAGTAATAGCATTAAATATGAAATAATTCAATCATCTAATGGGATAGAGTGGGAAAAATTAAAGGATATTGGAGATTTAGATAACACCGGTTCTATTTTCATAAAATCTGATTTAATTAGTAATGTAGTTTACTCATACAAGTCTACAAATGGAAATTATAGAATATTTAAAATAACCCCTGACAATGTTGATTTAGAAATAGATTCATTACAAAATGAATTAGATGTTATTGAAGGTTTAAATTATGCGTGTACAGAATGGATAATAACAGGTGAACGTAATTCTGACCATGTAGTGGTAAAATCTTACGACACTATTAAATGGAGAGCTACAGTTGTCGACGCGGAATTTCCTAACATTTCGTCTATTGTTGTAAAAGACAACAGACTTTATGAGCCATTGGTCACTCTTGATGAAACCCCCAACACACCCGAAGCAAAGAATTACAAAATAGGAAATTTTAAATCTTATGAAGTTTGTCATTCCGCTTCCCTTTCGGTTACAAAAGGTGGAGGAATTGCGGCATATGTATTACCAGATGTTAGTATTTCCCATGTCGACTACACCCGTTTCGGGCGGTCTTTTCCAGATGGACAGTTAATTCAAATAAATAGTATTGACGGGGTGGCCGAAACTCAGCATACTACTAGTACAAATGTTAATGATATAATACAAATAACAAATGGAACAATTATATTATGTGGTGAAAATAAACCATTAATCAAAACGGAGTACTTCAGTGGAGAAGGGTATTCTGACGTTTATTATGATTATGTTAATGATTTTATTAATTTGGCCGAAGGACCCGGTAGCGATGGTCTAACGTTTAAAGAAGCTAGTTCTGTATATAAACCGTCGGGCGGCGGAACAACTTATATAGGAATGACAAAATTTGCAAAAACATTCTATTCATTACATGAAATTAACTTTTCAGAAAATAACTGTCTAGCCATAGGCAAAAACTGGTATGACCCCTCCGACGCCTCCAGGCTACCTAAGGGAGATAAGGGGTCAATAAACGAAATGGAAATGTCAGGTGTTACTTCAGATGGCTTACTAGCATTAAGATACATCCCCGATCCTACAGAATTTACAGATTTAACTCCGGGTTATTATTATTGGAAATTTATTTTCGGTACAGATGATCCAAGTATAAAGGACAATACAACAGGTACTTGGACTATTACTCCATTCAAAACAATTCACGATGTATATACAAATGATAAACGCGAAATTGTCGTGGTTGGAAATCCCAAGGATGGTAAAAGTCCAATTTTTTATGAAAAACCGGACAAGAAGACTTTTAAGACATTCAGAGACGTCTGGTATGAGATACCAATAGAATATCACGGATTTTCCGAAGTTTTATCCGTCTGTTATACAGGAACAAGATGGGTATTCGTCGGTATACCAAATCCAAAATGGATGCTCGACGGAAGTGAAGTTCCAAGCGGCACTTCTGGGGCTATAAATATAAACGATGGAAAAATATTAGCACATACAACAGATTTATTAGACCCAGACACCTGGGAAATTGAAAATTTCGCTCATCAAGATAATGAAAAGCCTTTTAATGTTATTAAACAAACAAACAATACTACTTTAAAATATGAATTTAATAAGAGCTATTTCGATGATGTTAGTTCGTGGCAGGGGAATCACGTCCGACCTGTTAATTATAAAGGAAATTCCGGTGTTATAATAAATGTTTCATTTTACGATGATCGTTTTACTAATCAGGATAGACTACAAGAAAAAGTTTATTTTATGTACGAGGATGGTTCAACGGTTAATATTAATCAAAACTATTCTTTTCCGGAACCTACATTAATTTATAGAAATGAACTTAATAGAACCGGCATCGATGGCGAAGTTTTTCCTTGGACCACTAACGAACACGGAGGAGAACAATTTAGACCAACATGGGAAACTTATATAAATAATGAGATACGCACTCTATTTAACACTGTATATAAACATAATTTTAATCAGTATGTCGTTGATTGTAATGAATCTGGAAAATTCTTTTTAAATCTTTATAATCACCCATATTCAATAGATTATGAAGGTTGGAAAATAACTTACCCATGGGTCAATAGATATAGAAAATTCATAACAACGGATACATTTAGTCTTAGAAATAGGATAGAAGGAAACTGTTACAAAATTGAACAAGTTAAAAATGAAAATTTTATATCGGGCGTAGATTCTGTGAGGTATCTTGCCGTAGGTAAAGGAATAGCATCACCAATAGTACAGTCGGACGACCTTATTAATTGGACAGATGTCGATGTAAAAGACATTTTCACGATAGTATTTGACATCTCGCACAAAAGCGGTTTATGGGTAGCAATAGGAGAAGGAAAATACAATCTTGCTATATCAAAAGATGGTAAAAACTGGAAAGGCATGTATACAAAGTATCGAAGCGATACATTATCGTCGGACTATTCGACCGCCTTTAATTCATTAGATTATAACAATGTTACAGATAATAACGTCATTGATGTTATTCCTTACATACCGAATTTAAAAGGTATTTTCCTGAGAAATTTATCTCTTCTTCGTCTTTTTAGCAGAGTAGAGTATCACGTCGGTACACAGATATGGCAAACTTTGACATTTGATGACATTAAAGCGATGTTAGATACAGAATTTGGAGCAGGGGAATATAAAAATTTATTAAAAAATTGTAGTATAATCAATGAAAATGGAACAACAAGGTTCACAACGTGGATACCTGGATTTACAAAAACATTAAATTCAAAGTTAGAAACTTTTAGTAATATATCCGAGAGCGGATCGTTTCCTTCTGGGTTATTAAAAGACCAAAAATTATCTATTAAAATTTATTACAACAAATTAGAGAATGTAATCGGAGACACTCTTGAATCCAGCGACATGAACAACGCCGTGTTTGATAATTTCATGAATAATACATTAATACCCTGTGATAGAAATCCAAATTATTTCATAGATTCTTTCCTGGCAGACAACTACGGTTTTCAACTTGGCGACACTTATAAGAATGTAAACGGAAAATTCAGATTAAAATACAAAACAGAAATTCAAAAATTTAGACTTTTTTCTAAAAGGTTTGAATTAGATGACATTGAAATAGATCAATTTAACAGAGGAGTCAAACAGACGTCTAAAATTACACAGGGTTTATATTTTGACGCAGACAATGTTGGATATCTCCTATTGGATTTAGATAGTTTTAATTTATACGCTTCGCATATTATAGTATCTGGATGGTTGACTTCTGGAGTGCATATTACTGATATGAATTTAGAACTGAATGGATATAGTTATCAAAAAGTTATTGAGCCTAGTGTTATAGACTACGCAACGAAATCATACTTAGGTTTAAATTACAATAGATACACATTCAATGGTGTAGACAAAGAAGACGGAACTGGATCCTTGGTGATACCCCTGGCTTCTACGGCTTACTCGGGGTCTAGTGTACCTCTTGATAGATATAGTAGTATTCGGCTTAGAATAAACTTCAATACACTCGCTGGACCGAAGTCTTATATTAATGTAACTTGCGTAGGAACAACTACGGTGTCTTACAATAATAGTACAGCGAATATAGAAATGTACTAAATTTAAATACATGGTATAAAGGTCCATTTTAGATCTGTACATATCTTCTTCCATATGTTTTCCTGTTCGAATAATTTTTCTCTACTTTTAAGCAATGGAAAATAAATAAGATACTCGTCCTTATTTAATAATTGAAAAAATTTATACAAAGTGTAAGAATAACTTAAAAAATTTTTTCTATTTTTCGGACAATTTCTGTCAAACGGTTCTTGTATATCGTTAAACATCGTGACTAATTTTTCCTGAAGTTCATTATTAATAATTAACTGTTTATTACCTGTTATTTTGTGTATTATATTAGGAATGTGTTCGTAGTATTTGTTAAGTTTAAGTTTTTTAAGAAATTCTTTGATTTTAGAGTATGTAATTAGAGATTTATCTCTTAATCTTTCTTTCTTTATTTCAACTATTAATAATTCTATGACATCATTTGGTATAAGAGTTCCTTCACGGCCTTGTATCTGATTTATCCATTCTTTAAAATGATTTGTTCTTTTATAACTATATGGTTTTACGTATTCGTGTGTTTCTGTGTGATTCCATTCTGGAAGATTTGAAATATTCGATTTTTCAGCAAGACCACAGTTAAAACATACAGTAAGTCCCGATGAGATATCATTCGTGGTCTTACTGTCGCAGTCTGGACATCTGAAAATTTTGTTTATATTATTTTCGACTCGAGAGGGCGTTTCCGAAGGGAAACATTTTTCCATGTACTTCCTATACATTTCACCTTTGTTATTTTTAGAATCAAGAGAGATGTATTTAAATATACCCTCTTCTGAAGTATCTTCAACTATAGTACATTCGTTATTGTCTATTTCCTTTATAAAACTTATAGAATCGAATAAATAATCAGATAATTCAGTGTCGTTTTCAATCTTATTAATTTTGTCTTTTAAGTTGTCTATTTTTCTAGAAATATTAAACGCGTCTGAGTAATTATTTTTACTTTCAAAGTTTTTCTTAGTTTTTTCTAAAAGTATCAATTCTGAACGATATTTATCTAAATTAGTTTTGTCGTCTTCTATTTTTTTAATAGTTTCAAGGTGTTTATCTATAATAGACGTTCTTGAATCTGTATGAACTGTTTTTTTAGATATTTTAAAAGATGACATTTGTAGTTATTATATTGTATTTTTTTATACACATTTAAATAATTTAATTTAAAAAGATATAATAATTAATTAGATGATTAAATATTCAAATATTTTAACTGTTAAGTGCTTAAAAAAAATATGTAAGATTTATAAAATTAAAAACGAAAAATACAGCAAGTCTTTTCTTTTAGACTTATTAAATAAATATTCTGCCGCTAAAGTAATACAGCAAAAATTTAGGAAAAAAATAGATTTTAATAAAGTGTGTCCTATTTCTCACGAAGAAATTAGATATCCTTGGATTTGTGTTAAAAATAACACCAAGTACATTTATTATGATTTTGACACATTTGTAATTTATTTAAACAAGATGTCTGATTTCAGAGATCCTTGTACTAGAATTAAACTTTCAAATAAAAAAATAGAAGAAATAAATAAATTAATACTTTATTATTATCGAAAGTCAACAAGTAAATTGATAGTATCGGATGATATGATTAGAGACATAGATTTTAATATACTTACTTTCTGCTTATATGACATCATAAAAGACATTAATAATAAAGAATTAAATTTAGAAGAAACTTATAGATTTTATCTTCCAAGGTTTATATTTTATTTTACACATCTTGTAAATAATCATTCTAAAGAAATGACCGATGTTTTATTAAAAGCTTGTAAAAAGTCAGTAAACAAGCAATTAATCATTGATTACATCGATGTAGTAGAAAATATAAATGAATTTAGAGACAAATAATTACAAAAAATAACTATATAAAGAAACAAATTAGTATATAAAGAACACGGACCGATTCGTTATGACAACGTGTGTAATTTGCGACCCGCGTTCTCAATACACTAATTGTATTTGCCATCCAAATTTTAAAAGTTTTGATAACTTCAAATGTTCTCAAGATGTAAGTTATACATCTTTTAATATAATTAAAAAATGGGACATATCTACCATGACTATGTGTTGCTGTTTTAATAGTGTTATAGACACTACAAAGTATATTGCCGAGTATAGTGATGAAAATGGTAAAAAACAATTTTATAACTGTGCTAATATTTACATAACTGTGAAGTATCAAAATAAACCCAAAGTATCCGCTAAAATATTCTCAAATGGAAATATTCAATTAGCGGGGGTTCTTAATCCATATTCGGCGACTTATGCTATAAGAAAACTTTTTAAAAGACTCAGTGTACTAAACGCCTTTACAAGCGAAACGGCATATATTTCCAATGTGAGAATTTGTATGATAAATTCTGACTTCAAAATAGATAAACACATTAAGCAAACTGACTTATGTAAAATTTTAGACCAGGGTAAATTAAATTATCTTAAAACATATTCTTTTAACCCAAACAAATATCCAGGTGTTAATATTAAAATGCAGATTCCAGATACTGATAAAGTGATGTCATGCATTGTATTCAGACCCGGTAGTGTTATAATCACCGGAGGCAATGACATCGCTTCATATGAAAAAATTTATAGATGTATGATAGATGCATTTGTAAGAAATGAAAGTATACTCAGTTGTCCTAATTAAGATTTATTCTTCGATAGTTGTTAAATCTTTGTTAATGTCAACACCTGTTAAGTCCACATTCGACTCTTTCTTTTCCGATTGCTCCGTAACGTCTTCAATTAAGTCGCTCGGATATTCTTGTGCCTCGGCCGGTTTAAAATCTGTTAAAAAAGAGTCTAACTTTTCATTTATTTCCCTCAACTTGGAAAATAAATTAAATATGAAGTAAATGATAATTACAATTACAGAGCCAATTCCAATCTTAAATATAAAATCGCCACCAGTGTTTAAGTCGGGTAACATTTCTTTGGACATTTAATAAATAACAAATAAATTAAATCATTTGTTTTAACGTGAAATACACTTATTCTGGATCATCTTCTGGGATTTCGTTGTCGTCGCCTGGAATATCAATACCGATTACAAATGTAGTACGTTTGAGAATAATTCCAGAATTAGGAGGATATTCTCGAGAACCTTGTTGGACTACTTTAATATCGTTATTAGTGAAGATACCCATATAATAATCCTTTGTAAATTGTTCTCGTGGAAGATTATTTTCCCTACAGTGATCGTTAAAAATCTGAGAAAATACCTTTAGGGGTACATAATATTTCTTATTAAATACTACTTTACCCGATTTCAAGAAATGCTGAAGAGAATTAGTAGTTTGCTCCATTTCTTCTTTGTTTTCCTTGAAGTATTGTGGTAGAATGTTCCAGATGCCTTTCTTCCCGTGAGTCTTCAATGTGTGATAGTAACCACGAATACACATTTTCATAATACTTGGTATTTCTTTTGCTAGTTTTTTATCAATTTCTGTATCTGTATTTACTACCTTTTTCCAGAAGTTAACAACCGCTGTTCTGCGCGATACACTCTCTGAATTATTTTTGTATCTCATAATTTTATTACCACCCATCATCATTGGAACTTCCCAATTAATAGTTTCATCCGATTTATATTTCTCTGAGTAAGTATTGCGACCCCCTTCAACAAGAAGCTGCCAATCTGTCTGTTCCATCTTAAAATTCTCAGCGATCTCTGGTGCAAGTACCATAAACTTATTTACATGAGGTTTGATACCGTATTTAGCATCAATGTTATTCGCGATAATTCCTACATCTTCTTCTTCGTAGAACTTCTGAATAATTTTCATTACGATTGTACTTTTTCCAGCGCCTGCTTGACCGAGTAGATACAATAGAACTTGCCAATTGTCCATATCACCAAGGTTAAAACACATTCTACCCATAAAAGTACAAAACCATCTTTGTACTTCTTCAGTAAATTCTTGATAATCAAGTAGACTTTTGAATGTTGGGCAATGATTTATGATATTAAACCATTCGTCTTCTGAATACTGGTCATAATTGTCAAATTTTACGTCGTGATATTTTGCCGCTACAGACAAATTATTAAGGTAAGGATGACTTTTGCCATAAGGTACAAAAACATCTACGTAAACAGGTGTTTCTCCTGGTTCAGCGGTATTGTATTTAGTAATGTAATTTCCATTTTTGAAAGCAAAAAGATGGCGATCTTTATTCAATGCCGGTAACTCGGGACCGACAAATTCATTAAAGTATTTTTCGGCATTATTGATATTACTCGTACCATTAGCGGTTGCGTTTTTCCATTGATTAAAGTTAATTTTGTGATCTGTTTTTTGATAAATGAAATCTTTGATAGTACACTGTTTCTTCCACGCGTGCGTGTTAAATTTCTTGTAAATTACAGGTTTATACAAGTTACCTCCTGCTTTTGTAAACCCTTCCTCTGAAAATAACTCTAGAAGATACAAAAGAAGACATTGATAGGGCGTCTTTTTAGAATCATCTGTAAATCTAGCATACTTAAAAAGTACATCTGGGTCTTCATTACACAGTGAATTCCTGTTAGGATCAGTTGTACGATAAAGAATATAAGTATCGCGAATAAGCCTTTCAGAATAGAAAATTACTTCATAAATTTTATTCCAACGTTCTTGATAGTCTTCAAAATCTGGGATGTATTTTTTAAATTTGAAATACAAAAGTGTAGTTTCGAATATAGCCTTCTCCATCTCAATTGAGAGAATAGATGTATCTGTAGCCTCTAAATCGGAAATACAAAGATTTTTACAAGCGGTTTCTATTACATTTTCTCCCCTATTAACAGACCATTTTTCATCTAAAACTTGAAAGTACTCCATTAGTTTCTCATTGTCAGCTTGGTCGATTTTCTCTTTGATATCAATTGTCCAGTTAACAGGTGCCTTGGCCATCACTGAATATAATTCATTATAAAATATTTTTTTATATGAATTTATTTTTGTAATATCCGAGGTTAAAAACGCTATTTAAAATATACACTCTAATGTATAGGATGAAGTCATATTTGATTTTTCTTAAAAATGGAGAAATTAAAGAAAAAAAAACAAATATGAGTGTATTTGATATATCACATTTTAGTGATTTTAATAAATTTAAGATTTATCAAGACTATGTAGTTATGTACAATGAAAACGAAAATTCTGAAATGAACTTAACAGTTTTAAGTTTTACAACTGATAGGTATAATTCAGATATAGGCCTGATTAAACTTGAGAATAATATAATTAAGTCTCTTACGATGAATAATTACATTAGACTTTTAGAAAAAGAAAAGTATGAAATACACGAAGAAGACACTAATGTCTTGGATATTATAAACAGTTACAAGGACTTTATTACATTCTAATTTAATTTATTTAGAAACTAACTTTTGTGTGGGTACTTTTTCGCGTCCTTCTACGTAGATGTAATCGTGTAAAAACTTTGCCTTTCCCTGGGCGTCCATACTTTCTGTTTTATCAGTGTCTTCAGAAAAATACTTGTATATCCTGTCATATACATCTCCCTTTGTAATTGGTTTGCTAACTGCTGTATTTTTAAGTTCTAGTTTAGAATCCTCGCCCACGTGACACACGTCTAGATTGTTACTAGACATAAAGTTTAGAACTTCTTCTTGTTTTTGTTTCTTTTTCTGAGTAAGTTCTTTAATTTTATCTTGATAAGGTTTCATTTTTTTCTTCAGTTCTTTAATTTGTGTATCAATTTCATTATAATCCCCAACATCCTTTTTAAAAAATTCAATTTCCTGATCTGTAACAGGTAGTTCGGCCATTTATACATTTATGTACTATTTTTTTAAATTAGTTAAGTTTTTCAGAAATTTTGTATAAATAATAAGAGTTTAGTAGTAAAATGACTATAAGTATAATAGCATAACACTTAATCGGAAAAATGAATTTGTTTATTATTTCATTAATTTTAACTTGACTTTTTTCGTCCAATATATTTGATAACATAATTATAAGTGTGTATATATTTAATTAATTTTATTTAATCGCTAAATGCCCCAGTATCATCAAATGTTTCATCTACATCTGAGTTGTAGTCGTCGACGTCAAATGTATTGTCATTTTCATTTTCATTTTCATCGGACATTTCACTTGATTCGTCGCTGAAGTCCGACTTGTTATCGTTTTCGTCTTCCTCATTTGATTTTTTCTCTTTTGATTTTTCCTCTTGTTCTATGAAATTCTTAAGATCAAGTTTCTTAATTTCTTCTCTGGACTTCGTCTTTCTCTTCTTTTTAGATTTTGTTTTCATTGGGACACTCAATTCAGGAGGATATTCTGTTAATTTCAAAGGAAATGTAATACTTGAGGTATCGGGTCGACTAGGAATGTACTCATTGTTTTTAATTCTTGTTTCAAGACATTCTACGCTTTCGGTATCTTCAAAATAAAATTTCATACTCAGTCTTTTAAGTATGTAATTAATATTCGCTATGTAATCAGTGGAATATTCTTTAGGTAAATGTTTAGAATTTTTAAGAAGACATATATACTTATTTATATCTTTGGTGTAAGTTTCCCCTGGATCTGAGGATTTGCATATTTCCATTGATTTATATGTGTCTGGTATATCACTTTTAACGGAGTCGTTGATTTTTTGCGAATAATAAAAATCACATTTTACCTTCTTTTTAGTTTCTTGAGTGTCACATTTAAATACATTAAATGTTCCTTCATGTGTAGTTTTCTCAAAGAAAAAAGCCTTGGTTCCGCATTTACAGTTCATGACTATGATACCCATTCATAATTTATACGTTTAAGCATAATAAATTTCTGTAATAATTTAAAGGAATAACACATTTGTATTTACAATGAACCGTGTAGAACAACTTGAAGCTATTCAGAAAGAATGCCGCGAACTTTTCGCTAAGAAAAATTCAGATTATGGTGATGCTTTTGCTACATATGGTACAGTAGGAGTTCTAGTAAGAATTGGAGACAAACTCCAGAGATTTTCTAAGATTACATCAAAGTGTGTTGAAATTGAAGTTCTGGATGAAACATTGCGCGATACCTTAATGGATCTTCATAATTATGCCGCGATGGCAATTATGACGCTTGATAGATCTAAGTAAATTTATTACAAAAAAATATAAAGTATAGGTACATTCATAATTAACACACTGTAAGTTTAATTATGACTGAATCTCTCGAAGGACTTCGCAAATTTCACAACTGGATTAAGTCGCAGCTCATATTTGAAGCTCAAAAGAAAACTAATGGAGAATGTCTTTTAGATATCGCGGTCGGTAGAGGAGGAGACATAATGAAATGGAGCAAAGCAAGACTTAAATACGTCACTGGATTTGACATCGATAACAAGAGCATATACGAAAAAAATAAGTTTGACGGCGCGATTAAAAGATATAATTCTATGAAACATCTTCCTAATATGCCGAAGTGTTACTTTTGGAATATTTCAGCTGTAGATCCATTTGCTTTGAATATAATTAATGGCAAGGACAACAATAAGATTTATGATATAGTTTCATGTCAATTTTCGTTTCATTATTTTGTGAACGACATCGACATAACACTGAACATGATTTCGAAAAAACTTAAAACAAATGGGTATTTCATTGGTACTGCTGCTGACGGAGATGTTATATCCAGTCTTTTAAGCAATAAAGATGTATTTGAAAATGACGCAATTTGTCTCAAGAAAACAGATGATGAAGGAATGTATTCATTTGAATTAAAATCGGTTAAGTCATCCCGAGAGACTTATTTTGAATATCGGGGTGCTTCAATTGAATACTTTCTTCATAAAGATCATCTCATAGAAAAGTGTGAAAAACATGGTCTTGAACTAATAAAAATTAATAATTTTACTGAAATTTATGACACATATCAATTCGATTTGACACACAACGAACAGATGTGTAGTTTTTTAAATTTTGCATTTGTTTTCAAAAAAGTTTAATAGAATGGCTTCCATTTCTTTTCAGCACCGCGAGCCTCTGATAACAAAGTTACATTCGAATCTGAGCTATTTGGTCTAATGTCTACTATTCTACCGGCGCCGTTTGTTGTAATTGGGAAATTACCATTGTCATCTAGATTTAATGCCATATCGATACCAACAGAAACTTCATTTTCATCGGCATTTAGATGATCGTATTTGAAAACTATTCTTCCTTCTTCTCCGACTATTCTTTTAGTTACCTTCGGGTTAACGATGTCATAGATGTATTCTAATCGAGGTAGTAACTCAGATTGACTGTAATATTCTACGAGTTTTTTAAGATTGTGAGCGCGGTTTTTACCTGTTAAATCAATTCTCTCTTCAGTACCTCTTGGTTTTATAACTATTTCTACTCTGTAACCCTTAATCTGTTTTGGTGCTTTAGGAGTTCTTGTTCCAGAGCTTCTTCCTCTTATTGCAGTACCATCCGATACACATCTACCAGTGGCGGGATTACGTACTTTACCTGGACCGCATTTTTTATTGTATCGTTTAGTTACCGGATTCCATTCATAATCTACCAAATTTGGAGGGTTGTAACCAAACCGTACTCTTTTCCACGCCTCTTTAAGAGAAATACCTTCCTTGTGCTTAAGTTTCATAGCTTTAGCAGCAAGATCAGAACCGGTTCTAGAACCGGATTTAGGCTTTCTTCCAACACATCTTCCCTTTTCACTGCGAACCTGATAAGGTTTACATTTTTTAAGATATCTGTCGTACTTAGCATCGTAATCATAACCCTCCAAAGAGGGTGGATAATAACCTGATTTTTTCTTACCGTAACCAGATGTCATTCCAGACATTAAACTAGAAACCGATTTAACTCCTATTTTAACACGTTTATTATTCATTTATATTTAGTAAATATTTTTTTTTTAAATGGCGTCAGGGTTTTTCTTTATGTATGTCTTGAGATTGTCAAGCTGACGCCACTCCTTTGAAATTCCAGGGCTTGTCTGTGATCCAAATGTATTTGATACGTTAATGAATGAATTATTAATGTATTTCTTGAATTTGTAGCACTCTCCTACCAGTTTAATGTATTCATCTTGATTTCTTTGTTCTCGAGTGTAAACCGCAAATTTTTCAAATGTAGACTGTAGAACTGTAAGTACAAGTCTCCAGATATTTTCGTAATTAATATTCTTTTTGTTCTGTTTGTCTATCTTTTGAATTTCAAATTTCCACTGTTCTTTGCCAATGTCCTTGAGTAGATATTTTACTCTGAGATGAAGAAGACTTCTTTCTGATTGTTCCGCGCGCCCTTGAAATGTACCAATTATCCATTCTACGTGTCTATAAAATCTGTACATATTGCAAAAAGCATCTCGCATAAATTGTTGATTTGGGAAAAGATTCATAACTGCACGGGTAATATATACAGCATCTAAGTTGACTCCACATACAACTTGCCTATCATTCGCGTTCTCATAAGGATTTCTTTGAATCTCCTGCCCGGTTTCTCGAAGCCAACGAAAATACTCTGGATTGTGATTGTACCCCTGCATTTGTTGTCCTGTTCTCCAAGAAAACTGAATGTGACATTTGATACACCACATTTGGTCGCAACCGTCTATTTTAGAAATCATCTCACCGCAACCCGGACAGGGTTTAGCCTGCTTTTTAATTGCCTGTATGGTTGCTTTAGTTTCTTCGTCACATACGTGTCCGGTGTCTTTAATTTCCATACACATCTTGCAAAAATTAGTTTCACACATCTCGCAGTGATAATTAGTATCCAAAAAACCATTACACGTTTCATTACAACATTTAATTGTGAAATTAACACCTGCTGTATCTTCCGTAGATGTACCATAATGAAGTCTGCTTAATTCAAGCGTATGCGCTCGATAGATTTCGTCTTGTTCCCTGACTAGAGCTTTAAGTCTGTCTTTTTCTTTTTGAACGAGATCCATTTGTTTTCTAATTTCTCTCATTCTCTTTTCCTTGATGGCTTCTTTCTGAGTATCTGGTAGAAGAGAAATCTGTCTCTCGAGAAAAAGTTCTTCTTTGTGTTTTTTAAGGTCTTTATCCACGAATGTTTTTGTTAAATTTTTAATCATAAATTCGCGCTCCCAAGGTGTCTTACAAAACATACACATCGGGTCATTTTGAGAGTTTAGAATGTAAGTCTTACAGCAAGTCCTACACGCTGCTTCAGCAATGTCGCAACCTTTGCATTCTACCATTAGATGATTAGAAGCATTAAATTTTTCACAGCAAATAGAGCACGCCATATTACTTTGTATAGTGTAATTAAATATCTTTTGAACTTTTAAACTAAATTAAAAAATGTAATAATTCTATGGAGACGGCGGGGCTTGAACCCGCGACATTCGGCTCATAAGACCGACGCTCTGACCGACTGAGCTACGCCTCCATAGAATTATTTAATAAATTTGTATTTAATGTCCTCCACGTAGTCTTAGAACTAGATGAAGTGTATTTTCTTTTTGAATATTATAATCTGCTAGAGTTCTACCATCTTCTAATTGTTTACCTGAAAAAATAAGTCTTTGCTGATCTGGTGGAATACCTTCTTTATCTTGAATTTTTGCTTTAATATTGTCTATAGTATCTGAAGATTCTACTTCAAGTGTTATTGTCTTACCTGTTAATGTCTTAACAAATATTTGCATAATGTGTTATATTCTTTTTCTTTATATACATTTACATTTACACTTTTTCAAGATTTAATTTTTCTTCTTTAATTTCTCCTTCTTCCAATGTGTCGCTTTTCTTAAGCCGTTCGCATTCTGCTACTTTATCATTATAGATGTCTTCTAGATTTTCATACATTTCAGTTGTTTCTGCGAGTTTCGTTTCCGTTTCTCGAAGAGTAACTCTCAATTTATCAAAATTTTGAATTAAATCGGTGTACTTTTTATACAATTCAGAATAAGTATTATAAATCATTCTATTAAAACCATTTGTACGAGACAAAATATTACCAATTCGACGATTATCCTCGATACAATTATGTACTTCATCTGTTTTTTTCTTGATAATGTGTTTCATTTCTGAAATTTGCTTTTCATTACATCTGTTGTTGTATCTAAAAGTACGATCTGTCGTGATATAAAGTTTTACCATTGTAAATGTAAATGTTTCATTTCTTTAAATAAATATAAACATAAATTAGATACATCTTCAATGCCTTTTGGTCGTCGTGTAAATCTTTCAAGAACTGGTCTTAAAAAAGAATTGACCGTTACACCTTTTACTCCAGGCGATTATGCTCCTGTGAATTATACGTTGTACAAACTTACAAATAAATTTATGTACATCCCAAGATACTTTAATTCAGAAGGTGAATTAATTTTAAATGAAATACACACAGGTTGTATTAAAATAAATAGTTCGCCAAGAGAATATCAAAAAGTAGCAATTGAAGAAATTCATGCCGAATTACTTAAAAATGGTTCTTGTATAGCTTGTTTGTATACTGGTTGGGGTAAAACATTTGCTAGTCTTTACATTTCTTATTTGCTCGGAGTTAAAACTATAATTTTAGTTAATAAAGAATCTCTTATGGAACAATGGAAAGAACAAATTCAAAAGTTTCTGAATATTTCACCTGGTATAATTCAGGGCAAGAGTATAAATACAAATGAATGTATATGTATAGGTATGATTCAAAGTATTTCGATGAAAGACTACCCGGAAGAAATATTCAAAGATTTCTCATTTGCTGTTTATGACGAGACGCATCACTACTGCTCCAAAGTTTTTTCTAGTGTATTTTACAAGATAGGAGCTAAGTATAATCTTGGACTGACTGCTACATTAAAAAGAGCCGATCGTTTGGAATATACTCTTGAATGGTTTCTAGGTAAAGTGGCTGTAAATGTACAATTGCTTATTATAGAACCAGAGATACACATTTACAATTTCACAGATTTTTCGGATAGTGTAATTAAATTTTTACCAAATGGAAAAGTAAATTCACCCGCTAGTATCACTTCTATTACAGAAATACAATATAGAAATAATCTCATTTTAGAATTAATCAAAGAGTGTTACATATCCAACAGAAAAATTCTAGTGTTGTCCGATCGTAAGGCTCATTGTGACTTGATATATAATTCATTGTTGTCTTATTCAGTTGGTTTATACTATGGAGGCATGAAAACAGAAGATCTTAAAAAATCGAACAATTGTAGAATTATAATAGCAACATACCAGATGGCTTCAGAAGGTTATGATAATCCAGAATTAGACACGTTGATACTCGCTTCTCCAAAGGGCAACGTAGAGCAGGCAGTTGGTAGAATTTTACGTAAGAAAAATGAAAATCTACCACTTGTCATAGATATAAATGATACAATCAGTGTATTTAATAATTGGCATCGTAAAAGACTTTCTCTATATAGAAGTAAAAAATTTAAAATTAAATGTATGAGTGTTTCTGACACAGCCGACGAAACGATTAATGAATGTTTAATTAATGAATGTTTAATTAGATAAATTTAAATTCTGGATGTGTGAACCGTAGATCTTACAGGAAACTCGTCTAGACCCTGTCTAGCTCCTACTGTAGCATAAGCTTTTTTGGCAGGATACTTATTCATAGAATATACCTTTCCAAAACTAGCATTACCCGATAGTCTAGTTTCTACGTTACCTATCGAAATAGGCTCTGGGACTTCTAATTCAATTCCATCACCGGCCGCTGGTACATCTACTTGCGAAGGAGCGGACATTGGGGCGACTTGATTTACCTGAGCGGTAGGCTTGGCATCCGATGACTTAACTACGACAACTTCATCTGGTTTTACTTTTTCAGCAACTGTAGTTACTTTCTTTCCAGCAGAAAGAGACTTACCTTGGGCTACTACGGTCTTATTGGGTTTTACCTGGGCCGCCTTAACTACCACCTTTGTCTCGGGATCTAACTGACTAGAATCTGCAACTACTGTCTCGTTGATGTCGACGTCTTCCTTAGTGACTAATTCAGACTGACCGGTTACCATACTCTTTTTAAGTACCTCTTGTCTTGGTTTTACCTGATCTGGTTTTACAGTAACTCTTTCACCCGGTTTAACATCCTTTGCCTTTACAACAACATCTTCGGTTGCTACTACATTCTCTTTTTTAACTACTACATTTTGTTCTGGTTTAACTTGAGAAGAATCTACTTCTACTGGAGTGGCTGGTTCTACTTCCTTAGCAGAGGTCGCGACTGGTTCGTCTGCTTCAATAGAGGATCTTGTAGAAATACCGTATGGGCCTCTGTAAGTCTTTTTGGCATACAAAGAATCTAGGCGATCACCATTATCTAATACAGCACCGGTGATTCTATCATCAAAATGAAATTTATTTGATGCTTGATTTTCAATCTGGTCGGCATTTAAAGCTGTTAAATTCTTCTGGATATCACCGGCTAATGAAAAAGCGTCTCTATTTCTGTACTGCTTTCTAGTTGAAAATGTACCTGACATCCATAGAACGCCAATTATTGCGGCGACTGCTATGGCAACTACAACAGGCATTGGTAAGTTTGCGAACATCTTTTATTATAAATAAATATATTTTTTTTAAATAAATAAATTAGAATGGGCGCAAAAAATAATTTAACGCAAGATATAATAATTATTTTTTTAATAACCGCTTTTTGGGATGTAATTCTTAGACTGATGTCAGAGGGTAAAATTAAATTTTTTGGAATTGAAAATATGAAATGGATAACCGTACTCGAAGAATATTTTGAAAAACACACAATTTTATCCGCTGCGCTTATAGCCGGTTTTGTTGGCGCAGTAACACATTTTATCATAATTAAATCATTTGAATCATTAAATTTGTCAGGAATAAATATTTATACTATACTCTTGGTGATTTTTATTTCAGGAATAGCAGGTATACCGATGAGATACTCTGGATTATTTCCACATCTTAAGAATCATTATTACGATCCTCTAGGTTTTGGATATTCTTTCGCCACAGATGCCTTTTCAGGTGTTGTAGTTGGAGCTAGTTATCAATTTGTTAAATTATTTTATTAAATTAAATTGTAGTGTATAAACTAAATGAATAATAAAGAAAAAATTATAGATTTACGAAATAAAGACTATTATATCAAATTATTAAACCGTTTGAGACATAATGGTCTTTATGAATTATTTACAGATGAAGAAGTAGATTATCCAAAGATAGTACTCAAAGTTATAGAGTTTTTAAATCAGAATAAAAAATTCATTAAAAATTTTCAATCGAAAGACTTTGAAAAAATTATTATATTATGTATAGATGAAATACTAACTAAAAAATACAACATAGATATCGATTATGAAAAACTTGAAATTGTATTAAATTTAGTCAAGAATTCTTATTTAATAAAAACTTTATTTATAAGAGTTAAAGACATATTTCTTAAGAATTATTATAAATATAAATGTAAGTTTTGTATATCTCAAAACGACGATGACATCATAGAAACTGAAAATTAAGTTTGTTTTGGAGCAAGACAATATTTAATCTGTCCTAAATTTGCTACGTTATACAAAATAGTCAAAGGGTATCCTGTTTTTAGATAAATTTCAACTGTACTACATAAATTAGTACATTTAGTGAACAGTAGTATGTATTTGGTATTGTATACACCATATTGTTCTTCCGCTACAGAATTATCATTTGTTTCATTAATAGTGATGCTCTGATCGGCAAAATCTCCTATGGCTCTTAGTTTAAGGGCTTTGTTATACGTAAAATGTATTTCATTTGAAATGTTAGAAAGATCTGAAATGTAAGTCTGAAAATCAGAACTCGGCATTGTTATGTAACTATTAAATCGGATATCAGGTATTTTATAAATTTTTTCATCCATATCAAGAAGTTTAATTTTTGTAGATATTTTTGACTTTTTTTCACTATTTTCACATTGAATGTACATATGACCTTCTTCGTTTTGATATATAGTAAATGATATAGTATCGGAATGTTTAATACCTTTCAAAATTTTAAAAATAGACAGCAGATTTACACCGATATTAGTAACTTTATTACAAATGTATTCTTCAAATTTCTCTTTTTGAAGAAATAAATTGACAATGGCACTATTAGTTCCATCTATTGTTGTAAGTTTAAGACCAGTGGAGTCTGCTTTAAAATTTACATCCGAAAGAATATTTTTAAGAGACTCGAAAAGAATTCTTATAGCATTAGTCTGTACGGTTTTAAATCTAAATAATACAGGTTCTTCAGTTTCGTCTGTCATTATTTAGATTTAATAAATCTGTTTTTTTAAATACATTAACATTAACATTCACTTTTAATTTTCCAAAAGATGTTCATCTCTGGGATCTACCGCTGCATGTCGCTTCCAAAGGAGTTTACAAGGGAGTGGTTTAGTGATACACTTTCTACCGTTTAAAGGTGTTTCATTCGAGAGCATCAAAAGTGTACCGTTGTTAAAATCAATGTCTTCATAATCTGGATGATCCATCAGAGCATCTTCAAGCTTAATTGGTTCTTCGCGATCGTTGTAAAAATTACAATACGGTCCCAACCAAGGCTGAATGTACTTTGTAATATCCATCCCATTTAGAATAATTATCTCTGGGTAATATGGATACTTTGTAGGAGCGATGTCAAATGGATAAATAGGAAATCTAATGTCTTTTGTATAAGTAATGTACTTCATAAATTCTCCATTAAACATATACTCAATAATAATGTATTTAATTTTATTTTCATCGGTTTCCATTTCCGAAATTTGTTCGCCTGTTAGTTCCGATTCAAGAATTTCAGAACCGTCTTCAAAAATAACCCGATAACACAACAAATTGTACTCATCATGTTCGTACTTGTCTTCAAATGTCTTATAAGGACTGAGATAATTATAAGCTTTATTCAATACGTACGTAAGTAGACCTATAAAAGTAAAGGTATATAAAGCAAACATTTATTCTTTTTAATAAAAGGTTTCTTTAAATCAATTTAATGGAAGAAACTGTTAAGAAGAGGGGACGTAAGAAAAAAGAACCTCAGGAAGTAAAAGTGGTAGTTTCGGAAGAACCGGTTAAAAAAAAAAGAGGCAGGAAAAAGAAATGGGAAACAACTACTTTCAAAAATAATTACATTCAAGAAAACCAAAATGATGACACTTTATTTGACAATAACGAAGAAATTCAAGAAGATTATTCGAGTAGTGCCTTGTCTTTTGGAAATCTTTGTATCCAAGTACACGATAAAGAAAAAGAAGAAAACACGGACATTTCAGACTTTTTTACAGTAGATAATAACAAAGGTTGTAATATAATAGTATCAAGCGACGAAGAAGACACCTGTGACATCGTCAAAGAAAATGTTAAGAATTTAAAACATTATAACAGAGGAACTGATATAACCAAGATTAAAAGAAATCTTAATGACATTCGCTGTTACAATTGTCATCATACATTTAAAAATGTACCATTTTATTTACCTATAGATTATTGTCCTAAATTACAGCGTTATAAACTATTTGGTAATTTTTGTTCTCCAAATTGTGTGAAGTCTTATTGTATAAATAATAAATCTTTTGAAAATAAAGGTTACCTCGTGGGACAATTTTACAGAGCTCTTTTTGGTCAAGATTTTAGAATTAAGTGTTCTCCTAGTATTCTTACATTAAAAGAATATGGAGGGGATAAAAGTATAGAAGAATTTAGAAAATTATCCTATACTAATTCCAGATACACTATGAATAATATAAATACGAAAATTGTAACTATTGAGTAAATTTAAAAGTAAATTTAAAAGTATAACTTAAAAACAATAAGCATTAGAACAAATAATATAAGTCTTAGATATTTAGATACTACCTGCCCTTGCATCATATTGGCCTTAAAAAGATAATTCATTTTTTCATCAATTGATAAATTAGAAAAGTCTTCTTCAAGCATTACAGAATGTAATTCAAGTGACTCTCCAAACAAAGACCTAGATAAATTTTCTAAAAGACCCCTATTCTCTTGATATATTTCCATCTGAGAATTATCAGTAGTATAGGTTTTAGCGGGACTTTTTTTGATATCACTTGCCAATAATAAAGATGGGTCAGGGGTCTCTGTTAAAGGCGCCGAAACTTGATTATAATATAATACCATTTATATACTATATACATTATTTTAATTTAATTTTTTTTTAAATATTAATTGCCCTTTTTCCTTTTTCATTAATTTTAACCTCTTTAGAAGTTTCTACGGTGCTGTTAGAAATAGTATCATCATCTCTCATCATATTAGCTAAATTCATACTTGGACCGGATATTTCTTTTGAATTTGGTTTCCCCTGTGGTCCCGATGAACTACTCATTGCCGCTGCTATATTCTTCATAATTTCTGAATTTTGAAGTCCATTGTCGCCAGATGGTAAAGCACTACTGAATAATGATTTAGTTACATGGAACATAAATGCACTTCCTGCGAGTGTTACCAAGAGTTGTAACTCCGGTGGAAGTTCTGCGCGAGTTTTATATTTTTCATGAAGTCTTTCAAATACGGATTCGTAGTCATCTAAATTGTCCATTACAGATTCTGACCATCCGTCTAATTTTGCTCCTATCGGATCGAATTTTTTATTAGCAAACTCAAGACCAGTAACGGCAGCCATTAGTATTTTTTGCTGGAATTTTACACTCATTTCTTTCTCCATGTTGCCCTGGTGAAGTTCTAATTCAAACCGTAAATCGGAAAGTTTAGATGCCATAGAGTATTTCTTAGTCAATTCTACACCTTTCTTCTCTAGAGCAAGTAGTTTAAGAAGAATTTCTTGTTTTTCTTGTTTTGGATCTTTCTTTTCTTTAACATTTGATCCATCACTTGAATCAGAATAATCAGAATATTCTGAACCAGACTCCGAACCAGAAGACTCCGATCCAGACTCTGAATCAGGTTCCGAACCAGACTCTGATCCAGACTCCGAACCCGCTTTTTTCTTAGAATTATTTACGAAACTCTGATAATCATCCGCATTAAATTTAGACTTAGACTTTAAATTTTTAAGACTTGTTTTCTTTACCGGGGCAGCCGCCGATATTGTACTACCAGATGCATCAGAAGCTGAATCATCTGAGTCCCTGATGACATCAATTCCTTTTACGCTAACAGGATTTTTAATCTGTACTGTGGGTCTAGAAGAATTTTCAGTTTCTATCTGTATTTTTGGTACAGAACCGCTCATATTATAATTAAGTGAATTTATTTTTTTGTTATCATTGGAACGAGTAAATAATAAATTAAGAGGGTATTTGATATTGTACTTATCTATAAATGACATAGATGTACATAGATGTAATTACAATTTAATTGTGTCTTTTTTTTAATTCATTTTAAAGACAAAATTGATAAATAATCAAATGCTAACAAATAATATAATTTATGGTGCGGGAATACTATTTTATACTAAAAGTATAGAACAAACACCTTATTTTTTTCTTGGAAAAGATTGGGACAATAAGTGGTCAAATTTTGGAGGAGCATGCGAAGCTACAGATAAATCAGATCCAGAAATAACTGCTGCTAGAGAATCTTGGGAAGAGACACTCGGGTGTATAGAAGATTATGAACTTATTAAGAATACACTTACTAAATTTAATTCACAGTGTATAAAGTGTAAAACACCTTCTGGTTATCCTTATTATATGTATTTGGTTAAAGTTCCTTTCAATACTAATTACAGACACAGATTTTTATCTACTAAAAAATTTATATCAAAAATACACATCGATAAAAAGTTTTTAGAGATAAATGATGTAAAATGGGTGTCGTATGAAACTATACAAAACAGTATTGGTTCTAAACAACCTCTAATAAAACTAAGGGGTATATTTGAACAGACACTCGCAGATAATAAAGAAATCATTGATAAGATTATCTTATAGTTATCATTTTTTCTTTTATAGATGTAACAGGTGTTACAATTGGAGGTAAAGGTGTAGAATCTGCTTTGCGATACACACCCATTGGTTTAATCTCGTTTCTTGGAACTACCGAATGAGCTAAAGAACTTGGAACTATTATATGAGACATTAAGTTTTTATCTGTAATACCGGATACTTGATTCTTGGGTTTTACCTTTTGAATAATTCTCTTTGCATCGGTATCTTTGGCTTCCGAAACTGTACTAGTTAATAAAATGTGCGTATCCTCTTTAACACTTTGTGTTTTAAGATTTAAAGAGTTTATAAGATCATTGTAATAACTAGATCTACCAACCGTATTATCTTTTTTAGCGTATTCTTCATCATAAGGAATCGTTTTTTTATATGATATAGTCTTTTGTGGTGGAACTTTAGTTAATATTCTAATTTCTTTAGGATCTTTTTTTGATAAATTTACCCTATTGTTGACGTCATTAGCTACATCTTGTATCTGCCTGTTAAATTTACCAACATTACGCTCTGTAACATTCATTATGATTTACATTTTAGTAAATATTTTATTTTAGATTGTAATTACGAGATATATTTTTCATATCTGTGTCTACCTTGTCAACCGGGTACAATTTTTCGTGTACTTTCATATGTTCAACGCGGTCCTTAAAACCTACTAAATTGGGTCTTGTTTTAATTTCTACATTACCAGACATTTCATCTATAGCATTCAATTTCATATTATCTCTTTCTTTTAATAAACTATGATCTACGCTTCGAACGTCGGGCAAAATTTTATTTTCATAACCTATTCTGGTTTTGTAAATACTGGTTGCTCTCTCAGTATATGTATTGTTAATGTCAAATGCAGATGTATCTTCTGGTAATATTAATGTACCTACTTGCGCGTCCTGTTTGTATCTTCTAGTAGTTGTTAAATCATTGGTACTTTCTAATGCCTTAGAATCACCCGATTTCATTCTTAATTCGGATTCTTTATATGGGTAATTATTTTTGTATGAGATGTCTTCTTTAGTAAGACTACCATTAGCGTCTACCTTATCTACTGTAGATGGACGGACCCAGCCGTATGCCCTGGTAGATGAACCACCTTTTACATTTTTTCCCAGATTTAAAATCCGAGGATCTTTTACTTCACTCATTTTTTCTCCAAGTTCGTTGTACATTTTAGGAGCTGACTGTAAAGAAATGTTTTCTTCGGCGCTCTTTATTATATTGTCTATTTCTTCGGGAGAAACATTTTTTGCTGAATTTATAAGTTCAGGGTCTAATTTAAGATCTTGAATTATTTTTTCTACTTCTCCTGAAAGTTTTTCATTTACATTTTCATTGTTTTCTTTTGTAAACATCTTGTTCATCCAGGATGAACTCATAAGTTCAGGATCGGAAAGATTAGATTTGCCATACATATTAATGTATAAACCAAATACAGACAATACTATTATCAATGTAGTTAATGTATTCATAATTATTATTAATTAAATATTTTAAATTATAATAATAAATCTAAGATATTTAATTAAACTTCGGTCCTACACGTCGGACACGTATTTGATTTTTCTGTGAGCCATTTTTTAATACACATTTTACAGAATGTATGATTACATTTTAATTGTACGTTTAGTTTTTTATTTTCCATACAGATACAACAATTGGAAAGTTCTTGGTTGAAATTCAACTCATTAAATTGATCTTCAGACAAGGTCTTTTTAGTTTCTTCTGTATTTGTAGCCCTGATGTCTTCACCCAATATTAGACTATGCGAGAGTGCTATCAAAAGAGGGTGTAAGATATCCTCATCCGCGTCAATTACTATAGGTTGAAAATAATAAATACGTTGATCTTCTGGTACGCTAAATATACCTTCTCTCGAAGAATATGCTACAGATCCGATGTTTGAAGACATATACATTGTTTTATTAAATATTTATATTTATTTTTTATACTTGTTTAATTTAATGTTTTATTTGTTCTACTTAGTCTACCTGAGTTAGTAATCGCATCCTTATTAAGTATTTTAGAGCTACCAATTGTTTCGTCTAAATATTTATAACCAAAATTTCTTGTAAAAGGTACATCTTTAGGTGTATTTTTAGTATAATCGGTAATCGTGAATTCATAATCTTTGTCACCGGTATTAATATTTTCAGTGTCATATAGCATGTAGTGTCTATTGTTATAAGATACTAATTTTTCTGTATATCTTTCATTTATACCTTCGGGTACCGAAGCAAGATCTATAGCCTTATTTCTAGTTCTTACAACAACTGGTTTTAACTTTTTAGTCATTGCTTTACCTTCAATTTGTTGTTTATTGTATTTTACAAGAGCCTTTACAGCCCTGTCTTCTACCTTAGCAGAATGTAACACTGCGTAATCCATCTCTTGATTATATCTACCTTCCGAGTTGTAGTCTATAATTTTGGATTTGGCGGTTTCTCCTGTATATTCCATTATTATATAATAATATATAATAAATTTTAATTTAAATATTTCTATTTAGTTTTGATATACTTTTTGTGATAGAATTTATAACTTTTGGACCAGATGGTAAAAATTCAGAAGTATCGATGGTTTCTTTTGTAATCTTTGATTTAGACTGATCTCCTTCTAGAAAATAGATGTGTTTGCGTTGGTCATCGGTGTCTGGAGGAGTATAATCTAATGATATTTGATTCATTTGATTTTGCAATTCATCATGTTTAGTTATTTTATCAGCTGGCGTTTCATTTTCTAATTTGTAACTTTCAATTGAGTTTTCTACACTAGGTGTATTAAATGTAAGAAAGTAAAATACAACTGAAAGTGTTATTGAAATAAGACCGGAATATATAACGTTTATGTCCTGCGTGTAAATGTAACCTAATACCGTTACCAAAATTATAAGTCTGGTTAGGGAATTGTATTGATAATTTTTATCGTCGGATGTAAAAGGAATAACATTAACCGATGAAAACAAAGAGCAAAAGTTACTTAACCAATAAGATGTCATTTAATATTACATAACTATTTTATTTTCTCCAGGAATTCTACAGAAAAATCTTCAGTGTGTAAATTATTAATTTCGGATTTATAATCAGAAGCATACATACTATTATACTTAGAAAATAAAGATTTATCCTTGTTTACTATAATTTCTCCAAGTACAAAAAGAGACTGAATGTAGTCCCATATAGCTTTCTTTGTAGTTGGCGTAAGTTCATTCCAATAAGTATCAAGGCCGCAGTCTTCTGTAAAATTACCAAAATTTTTGGCAGTGTCATTAACAGATTTACTCTTTAAGAAGAAATTATCGTCTCTTTGTCTTATCTGTGTTTTATATTCTATACAACCGGCCATAAATAAATTAGAAGGAGTAGCAGGAGACGTTGTCTTTAAAATTTTAAAACCCTTGTAGTAAGTGTTGAGCCTTGCATAAGGAAATTTGGAGATTATCTTTTCCAAGAATTCCTGGAAAAGTTTGTTGAAATTATCTATTTCCTTGGTCGACATGTGTATTATTACATTATAATTACATTTTTTATATCAATTTTAACTCTGAAATAAATAATGTTTAATATATATTAAATGTCGTCCGAGATTAAAATCAACGGTATTAACGTTTTTATTAATAGATTTGATACACCTGAAGAAATTGTAAACATTGACAAACTAAAGACTGATTTTCCATTAGACGAAGATGAAGAAGGTTTCTACAGTCTTAGTTTATCTCAAAAAAAATTCTTAGGAGGTGAAACAATTAATGACAATTATAACAGACCACCGATAGGTCCAATAGACAAGGGTCTGTACTGTTCGGTTTGTGATTCCGTGGGCCCGGAAGATCACAGGGAAGACTGTGATACACCTTTACCAGAAAGTTTAATGCTTACTATAAAAGGCTTAAAAGATTACATTCTGGTTCCAAGTTACGACGGATACCTTGTTGATATTAAAGATAAAATTAACGATGGAAGTATAACACAGACCGAACTTAATGAAGAAGTTTTATTATTAGATGACGAAATTAGTCCTGATGAAATTTTAAATGAAGAAAATGAAAATGTTTTAACAGAGATTTCATTTGACTCGGAAGGCGTCTTTAAAAAGAGAGGGCCCAAAAAATTGGCAGCTAAAACTTCAACTACTCAATTTTTGAATAATGTTATAATATCTTATCAAAAATCTGGTAACAAGACATCAATCAGAATCAGTAAAAATGGCCTCATAAATTTAATTAACGTACCAGAAGACTCAGAAGAGTACAATGATATGATATCCGAATTAATAGAAAGACTAAAGGATTCTGATGTAATAAACACGGACACATTGGAAGAAATAACTGGAACCTCGGAGTACAGATTATTTGATGAGTATTCTTACATTCATTCAATGTCCGGACAATTCACACTCGATAACTTTAATGGAAAACAGGTAGATTTTGAAAACTTAGACAATTTAATAAGTCCCTTTGATTCTTCTGGAGAGATAATTCCTAGTAGCGTCACTACAGTGGAGGATACTACATCGGGTAAAAAAATAATAAATTTCGAAGGTATTCGCATAATAGACTGGGAATATTCTCTGGGTAGAATGACTCGGACTGGTGTAATGTCTAAAGAATACATCCGATTTGTAAATACCCCGGCTCCAGGATTAAAAATGACATGTATTATAAATAAATATGGAACTATCACCATGACATTGTCTAAATGTAGCGATAAGAATATACAACAGGGGTTTTGCGAAGATGGTGATACATCTATTAAAAAAGAATTATTTCAAAATGTAGTAACAAAATTCAATGAATTATTTAGAAGTCAAGAAGAAATTCTTACAACTAAAGCAATTGATAAAATTTCAAAAGAAATAAAAGCTTATAACACTGTATCTGGAAATGCTGTTCCATCGTCTGTGTGTAGAAATACACAGACAAGAGTAGATGATGATGGAAATACATGGAAAGAAGGAAAAAGACCTGATCCATATTCTTGGAGTGGTACCTGCCCTGATCCGAATTATCAATATCTAAGCCCAGAAGGTGTACAGGGTCCAGACGGTCTGTGGTACCCCTGTTGTAAAGCAAAAAGTGAAAAATCTGTTAAACTTATGAGAGATTATCTCATTAAAGGCTTTCCAAGAAATCAAGCGGAGGCTGAGAAATACAATATAATAAACGGAGAAGACCTCGGTTCAGGCATTTTAATACCGGATAGCAATAGCGCCGGATCAACTGCCGAGATTTCTTTAAATGGGAAAAACGAAATCGTAACTGTAATTAAGAAAAAGAGTAAAAAGTCTAATGAATACACCGTTAGGACTCAAGATGGTGAAATTATAGATGTCCAAGGAGAAGCCTTTAAAAGAGACTCGAGAGTATTTCCGGGGTTGAATACATTTAATAAATTTCAGTTAATAGAATGTGTTAAACTTAATCTTAAAAAAATAGACCTTGTAATAAATCAGGATGGTAATTTAATTAAAAATAAGATTTCAGAATTAAATGAAAAGAGTTTACCTGAAAACACTGCTATTTTTAAAAGTTTAGATGTTTCAATTACTAAAAGAAATCTTACGTTGTCTAATATAGATACATTCAAAAGAGTCCCATTTGTGGTAAAATCTGTACCGGGTAATAGTTATCCTTTCTTTTTATGCCTTGGTCCCGGTGGTAATTTTTACATTAATTCAGAACTAAATAGTATAGACTCAGAGATTTCTAATAAATTCGACACAGACATCGTTCTATTCGGGTATCTAAGAAAAAATGAAATAGAAAATGTAAATGAATTTCATATAATCGATTTAATTTATTATGAAGAATCATATACAAATATTCCATTTAACAGAAGAAATCAAACAATTTCTGAGTTACAAAATTCCATATTGAATAGTATTGCAGATGAAATCATTGCTTTTCCTGATTTTTTTACAGATGTAATAGAAGGTAGTAATTACTTTACATCCGAAAATAAAATGAGTACACTAATATTCATAAACGAGAATGTATGTGATTACTTAACATGGGGCGAAAAAGACACCACTGACGATATAATTGAACTTCAGGTATTAGAACTTACAAAAGGTTCAATTATTAAATTCGGCCACAGTAACATGTCTTTCCCCGAAGGGTTAAATTTCCTTAATAAGTATGAATTTACAAAAAGAGAAATTCCAGATAAATTACTACGAGGTGATTATGTAAATGTTAAAATTAACAGGGATTTCTCTGGAAATATTGTTCCTAAACGCAAGATAAGTATATTAAGTAAAACAGAGCGAAATGAAGAATACAATACAGTTTTGAATGAATTATATACTAAATTTAGACCACTTGATATAACCCTTTTCAGCGATCCCGATGAATGGTATATTTCTCAAGACAATACACTCGTAAATTCTGGTTCTGTTTTATCAAACGCTGAGTAGATGTGTTAAAAATTTAAATAGTTCATTAACGTTGATATTATCACTGATGAATTCAATTTCTATCTGAAACTTTTCATCAGAGTTATCATTAGTCTTAAACATTCTGGTCTGTGGAAAGTATTCAACAGATGTTATAGCAGTAAAGTCTACCCTGAATAATGAATTTGGTTCGGTGAAAGAAATACGATATTTTCGCTTTGTGTCACCGGCGGTATTGGATTTCATTACACGCGTTTCAGTGGACAAGGAAAAACGAGTATCAAAGGACAACCATTTTGAAATTTCAACATCTACATTTGATATTCTATTCTTGATGACACTCTCGTAATGTATAAATTTTCCAAAGTCATACGAATAGATGTACCGTGTTCTAACACCGTCATCGTAGATGTCTATAAAATCTGTGATTTCTTTTTTGAATCCAAATCTTTCAATTACATTTAGAATTTTTTCGAAATCTGTTCTTGATAAAATTGGGTTGAAAAAAGTCTTTCCCGATTTATTTAGTTTACCAAGTCTCATTTCGACTTCAATGTCTTTTGTTGTGTTTACATTTTTAATCATTTCTTCAATTTTAGAAATATCCCCTTGATTTAGCAGTTTAACATTTTCTGATGCGGCTATACATTTGAATAATTTAGCCTTTGAAGAATGTTCGAGTATAATACGATAAGCTTTTTCATTGTCTGGTTTGAGAAAAGCGATAATGTTGTCTACATTTACTGGATTTTTAAAACTACGCATAACATTTAATACAGTTCTTATAGCATTTGGACTTGTTTTATCAGTTCTGGGGTTTTTCCATTTAAAATCTGCGGAAAATTCATGTATAGTTCCAGATTTTACAGAAGCCGGAACATTTACAACAACGGGTCTGCCGCGATCTTGAAATATTTCCAATGTATTTCCTTTTACAACTTGAACGTTAGCAGTAGTGTCATTTATTTTAACTATTCTCAAATCAACTGTCTGTTCTGTAGGAGGCTTCCATTTGTATTGGCCAGTAAGTAAGTTATTCCAGTTTCCAATTGTATACAATGTATCAGCAGCTGTAAAAATTAAACCGTCTAGTTCTAATTTACCTCTAAATTTGTCTGCGTTTTTCTTAATAGTAGAAATGTAATCATAATACTTCGCCCGATGTTGTTTCAATTGCATCTGAAGCCATCCAGAACCTACAGAATTGTATAGAGGTAAAGTAGCTGACAATAGACTATCAAGAAAATAAATCGGTTTGAGTTCAATATTAAAGGCGTCTACAGATTTAAAAGCATTTGGCAATAAAGGTTCTCCGTTGTTAAATTCAGATAAATTTGGATCTATCATTTTAGCAAGAATGTCGTATCTTGATATATAAGGCCAAGGTTCACTACGAAGCCTGTTATCTTCTGGAACCATCATAGAAAAAGATTGTCCGATTACTTTTTTACCGTCAGAGTCAATAGAAATTTTTTCAGGTCCAAATAAAATATCGAATATCATGAAAGAAACACCCCTTATTTTAACAGGGTCAAGCTCTCTATGAGGTTTACCATTGATGTCAAAAAATACCAATTCTCCGTCTAAAAGCATTTCGGGTGTATTTACATCTGGTAAATTGAAATTCGATATGACATTTAGTTTCATGTTGCGGTCTACAAAACATACTTTCCTTTGTTTTACATTCGCTACACCCGTATCGGGACCGATGTACATAAGATATCTAGTTCCGTCAACTTTTTGAGTAACAGTGTATTTTGATTTACCATTTGGACCCTTTATCATTAAATTTGGCATGTCTGTCTTTTCTAAAGTAATCGGCATTCCTCCAATAAATTTCGACATATCAAAGTTTTCATTTTTAGATAGAAAATTTTTAACAAGTTTATTAAACTGTTCTTCTACCTTGGGATCTTTAAAAGGTTCCATTGATGGGTGTGTATTAATTATACATCTTTTTTTAATTTTAATATTAATTATTTTTTGCAATAAAGTATCAATAAAATTGATAATATTGCGAATACAAAGCCTTGGTGTTGTCTAAATTCTGCCCCTGATTTACATAAAAGATATGCTTTATACCATCCTTGTTTACTTTCTCGAAGACCTTGTATCTTAGCAGCAAGTCTATGAGCCCACAGAGGAGCTCCTTCCCAAGTTTGAAAGTTTTCCGTCTCGGCTAAAACCTGTACAATTAGAGGTTCGTGATACACCAATACATTTTTAGGCGAAAAATAAACACCATCTACGTGACCGTTAAACTTTTTACTTAGCATGTCTTTTTGAATTTCAGTTCTAATTTTTTTAGAAAGTATATGAGCTTGTGCGAATGCCATGGGGTCTGTGTGGTAAAATAATCCATTTAATTTAGTAAAAAACCCAAGTGAACCCATTGATATAATAGTAAAATCATTAGAACCTATATAACCGTCTATTTTTTTATAATGTATCGGATTATAGTTTAGAACTTCTGCGTCGTCCTCGAGTATGATAATGTTATCATAATTTTTTGCATATTCGAATGCTGTATAATACGCATGCGTTACATCTTCTGTGGTTCTTTTGATGTTATCTGGTTTTTTACAATTTTTATAACCCTTATTGTACTGATATATTGTTTTCTTCGATAGATTAAGAAGAAGAGGGTCTTTCTTAAATCTATTAGAATTTTCCATTGTTAAAACGATGGTTAAATCTACATTTTTGAATAGTGGATTTTCACTTTCAGCAATAGTTTCATATGAATAACA